>OGWW01000227.1_pt1 | contig 38549 bp, 30 predicted proteins | sample 1576131 | NCBI WGS metagenome assembly OGWW01 (sample SAMEA3541576, study PRJEB24748) | human gut metagenome | biome: human gut; feature: human-associated habitat; material: faeces | place: China | collected 2012 | reverse complement strand
CTCCGAAGCAGCTCTTTCCAAGGTGTCCACCAAGGACCTGGGCGAAGTGGGCAATATGATCACCGACCTGATCGGCGAGCTGAAGAGCTTTGACGCAGGCGAAGAGCAGCAGAAGGGCATTCTGGGCTTCTTCAAGAAAAAGGGCGACCAGCTCGACGCCCTCAAGACCAAGTACAACAAGGCCGAGACCAACGTGGAGAATATCCAGGGCATGCTGGAGGCCCATCAGGTGCAGCTGCTCAAGGACATCGCCATGCTGGACAAGATGTATGACCTGAACATGGCCTACTTCAAGGAGCTCAGCATGTACATTCTGGCCGGGAAAAAGAAGCTGGCCGAGGTGCGTGCAGGGGAGCTGCAGCAGGCCATGGACAAGGCCAAGGCCTCCGGCCTGCCGGAGGACGCCCAGGCGGCCCGCGACCTGGCCGACCAGTGCGAGCGCTTTGAAAAGAAGCTGTACGATCTGGAGCTTACCCGCAACATCAGCCTGCAGATGGGCCCACAGATCCGCCTGCTGCAGAACAACAACACCATGATGGCCGAGAAGATCCAGTCCACCATCGTGAACACCATCCCCCTGTGGAAGAACCAGATGGTGCTGGCCCTGGGCCTGGCCCACAGCCAGCAGGCCATGCAGGCCGAGCGTGCCGTCACCGACATGACCAACGACCTGCTCAAGAAGAACGCCGAGGCGCTCAAGCTGGGCACCATCGAGACGGCCAAGGAGTCCCAGCGCGGCGTGGTGGACATCGAGACCCTGCAGCAGACCAACAAGAGCCTGATTGAGACGCTGGACGAGCTGAACAAGATCCAGACCGAGGGCCGCGCAAAGCGCGCTGCCGCCGAGCAGGAACTGACCCGTATCGAGGACGAACTGAAATCCAAAATGATGGAGATCCGGAGCTGAAATGGCAAACGCAGATTTTAACCCCAAGCAGACCGGCACCCCCGGCGGCTTTGACGCGGGCAGCTACCGCGAAAAGGCCAGCCCGGAGCAGGCCGTGCAGCTGACCCCGCTGCAGCAGAAGCTGGCCGGGCTGGAAGCAAAACTGCCCGCCGCCCTCACCCGGCAGGCCGTGGCCCTGGCGTTGAGCATCGTGGTGATGCTGGCGGCCTTTGCAGGCTTTGGCAGTGCCAAGGTGCGCAGCAAATACAACACGGCCCGGCAGTGGTTCACGGTGGGCGTGTCTGCCGACAACGGCTACAACCTCAGCGAGGAACTGACCGCCCGGGCCAATACGGCGGCAAACGTCATCACCACCGCCGGCAATACGCTGGGGGCCGACAATGCGGAAGTACAGACCGCGCAGGCGGCGCTGGATGACTTTTCGGCCTGCCTGGACGCCGTGCAGTCTGGCGGAAAGAGTCAGGCGTTGACCTCCCTGAGCTACTACAACGGCAGTTCCATGCACGCGCTGTATCAGGCCAACGAGACGCTGGGCAAGGCCATCGACCAGCTCTATGCCAAATTGCAGGAGCAGGCCGCCGACCCCATGAAGATGGGCGCTGTGCAGGGCCAGTATGGCCAGTTCAACAGCGCAGGCACCATCATCGGCACATTGAAATACAACGAAGCAGTCTACAACTATCAGAACGAAGTCGGCGGGTTCCCGGCCAATGTGCTGGGCGGCCTTGCCGGCGTGAAGGAGGTTGAGCCCTTCGCATGAAAAACATTGCAAGAAAACTCAGCGCACTGCTGCTGGTGTTCGTGGTCAGCGCGGCGGCCCTGTGCCCGGCCTTTGCGGCCTCGGCCAGCCTGCCCTCGCTGCCCAGCGGCCAGTGTGTGGTGGACGATGCCAACGTCCTGAGCAGCAGCACCGTGCAGACCATCACCGACCTGAACGCCCAGCTGGAAAGCAGCTGCAGCGGGGCGCAGATCGGCGTGCTGACGGTGGATTACACCGGCAGCTGCACCACAGAAGAATATGCCCTGCAGGCGGCCAATGCCTGGGGCATTGGTTCTTCTACCGGCAATAATGGTGTGCTGATCCTGTTGGTCATGGAGACCCAGCAGTACGCCGACGGCGATTACTACATTGCCACAGGTGACGGTTTCCGCAACACCACGCTGGAAAGTCAGGCCAGTGCCCTTGCCCAGACCATGGAGGACGACTTCGTCCGGCAGGACTATGACGACGCCGTGACCACCTGCGCCCGGAACGTGGCCCAGACCATCGCGGACATCTACGGCGTGAGCCTTTCGGGCGGGAACACGAACAACGGCTCCTACAACGAGCCTGCTTATGATGACAACAGCAGCGGCGGCGGTTTTGGCGACATTCTGCTGGGCTTTGTCACCATCCTGTTCACGATCATCCTGCTGCTCATCATCGTGTCGGTGATTGTGTACACCTTCTCCGGCCCGCTGGGCGGCCTGTTCTGGTGCTTTGGCGGCCCCTGGCACAGAGGACCCCGTCCGCCGCGCGGACGCCGCAACCCGCCCCCGCCCCCGCCGGGCGGCCCCTATGGCGGCTTTGGCGGTCCCGGCCCTGGCGGTTCTGGCGGACGCGGCCCGCGCAACTCTCCGCCGCCGCGCCGTACCCCGCCCCGCAGCACTCCGCCCCGCAGCGGCGGCTTCGGTGGTGGTTCCTTTGGCGGCGGCAGCTTCGGCGGTGGCGGCTCCTTCGGGGGCATGGGCGGCGGCAGCTTCCATGGCGGCGGCGGCGGACGCGGCCGTTGATGCCAACAACATAACCGCATAAAAAAACAAGGCAGAGAACTGCTGTGGACGAAACGTCTGCGGCAGTTCTCTTTTTATGTGCTTCTATCGTGAACGAAATTCATTTGACAAAACAATTTTGGTAACATATACTGGATGCCATCACGGAAACGAAAAAGGGAAGGAATCGTCATGTTGACTCTGGATAAAATCTACCACGCCGCCTTTGTGCTCAAGGACGTTGCCCGCAAGACCGACCTCATCGAGGCCCCCAAGCTGTCCAAGGACTGCCAGCTCTACCTGAAAACCGAGAACCTGCAGGCCACCGGCAGCTTCAAGGTGCGCGGTGCTTACTATAAGATCAGCCAGCTTTCGCCCGAAGAAAGCGCCAAGGGCGTCATTGCCTGCTCGGCGGGCAACCATGCGCAGGGTGTGGCGCTGGCCGCCACCCGCCGTGGCATCAAGAGCATCGTCTGCATGCCGGACGGTGCGCCCATCATGAAGGTGGAAAACACCAAGAATCTAGGCGCAGAGGTCTGCCTGGTGCCCGGCACCTACGACGATGCCCACGACAAGGCCGTGGAGCTGCAGGAAGAGACCGGCATGACCTTTATCCACCCCTACGATGACGAGCAGGTCATTGCAGGCCAGGGCACCATCGGTCTGGAGATTCTGGACCAGCTGCCGGATCTGGATGCGGTCATCGTGCCGGTGGGCGGCGGCGGCCTGATCTCCGGCGTGGCCTTTGCCATCAAGAGCCTGCGCCCGGAGGTCAAGGTGTACGGCGTCCAGGCCGAGGGTGCCCCCAGCATGTATCGCAGCCTGCACGAGCACAAGTACCAGACCCTGAAAGCTGCCTCCACCTTTGCCGACGGCATTCAGGTCAAGACTCCCGGCGAGCTGACCTACCAGCTCTGCGAGCAGTATGTGGACGACGTCGTGACGGTGAGCGAGGACGAGACCGCCGCCGCCATCCTCTCCTTGATGGAGAACCAGAAGCTGGTGGCCGAGGGTGCCGGTGCGGTGCCCGTGGCTGCGGCCCTGTTCCACAAGCTGCCCATCGAGGGCAAGAAGGTGGTGTGTGTCATCTCCGGCGGCAACATCGACGTGAACATCCTCAGCCGCGTGATCACCCGCGGCCTGGTCATGAGCGGCCGCAAGGCCAACCTGACCATTGCTCTGGAGGACAAGCCCGGCCAGCTCCAGCGTGTGGCCGAGATCGTCTCCCGCTGCGGCAGCAACGTGGTGTCGGTGCTGCACGACGGTTCCGACCCCAACATGCCCATTTCCAGCTGCTTCCTCAAGCTGACGCTGGAGACCCGCGACGCGGCCCAGATCGAACAGATCCGTGCCGAACTGACCAAAGAGGGCTTCCAGCTCGTGAGTGAGCGTGTGTGAGCCGATAAAAAATGGCCTGCGTGAAAACGCGGGCCATTTTTTCATGGGAAGCTTGAACGGTCACAGCTCGATTTCCCCGGTAAACTGAAACCATCCATCGGCATAGTCCATAATAAAGTCTGCTGCGTATTTGTTCAGAATGAGTTTGATGTTGGAGAGACCAAAACCGTGGAGAGCGGGATTGGATTTTGTCGTTCGGATGTTCCCGTCATGGATCTTTACCGGAGCGGATGTGTTCCGGACGGAAAAAAAGAAGCTCCGTCTCAGTACGGCGGAAACATGAATCGTCTTTTCGCTCTCGAGTTTTTCACAGGCTTCCATTGCATTGTCCAGCAGGTTTGCGAACAGCACGACCATATCCGATACATCCAATGGCAATGCGGAAAGATCGTTCACCTCAAAGTCGATGCTGATCCCTTTTTTGATCGCTTCGGTTGCCTTGGTGTTGAAGAGCGCGTCGAGGATCGCGTGGTGCGAGTTGACCAGGAACAGCCGGTCGGTCTGCATGGTGGTTACGGAACGCAAATATTGCTCGGCAGCTTCATACTCCTGATTCAGCAAAAGGCTTTGGACCGTGTTGAGGTGTGCTCTGAAATCATGAACCTTGTGACGCTGTTCTGCATAAAGTCTGCTCGCCGCTTCCATATTTTTGGCCTGCAGTTGAATCTGCTGCCCCAGTGCCAAAAGATTTTCCTTGGTTTCGATGGCTCGTTCCATCCGATCCAAGAGATACAGGAGAGCAGCATTCGCCGCAAGGATCAAGCCACATGTAAAGGCAATTACACCTTCGCCTACCGGTTTCCCTGTTGTGATATACAGCAAGATCCCCAGCATGAAAAAGGATGTGCACGGGAACAAAAAGTAAAACCCCAATTGCGATTCATTCAGTCGGTTCCGCGCTCCCGGAAATGCTTTTTGCTTCATGAGCTTTCGGAATAGATAGGCCAGAAACAATTCTGTGGAATAGTTGATGATCCCGTAGACGATCATGAGCGGAAAACTCGACCGGAACGATTCACCGTCCATCCCACAGACAAAAGCACCCAGCATGCCCAGCCCGAAAGACAGGGAATAAGTGATCAGATATTCTACACCGACAAGAAGCAAAAGCAGTTTACTGGAAATTTTGGCGTACAACACCCGTGCGCTGAAGGTATAGGATAAAAGGATCATCCCGATTTTTATGGCCTGATTGCGGTGAAAGAAGACCAGCGGAACCTTCAGGATCCAGAAGTTTAGCATGATGAAGCAGCCGACGCCGATGGTGAATTTCCGGTCACTCCAGCGTCGTTCAGCAAATGCATCCAAAAAGAGGATCAGCGAAAGGGAATCGACCACGGTATAAAGAAAACTCAAGAAATCGCCCATCGGTTTTTCCCCCGCCACAGCAGATAGTGCTGCTTCAGTTCCTTGTGGTTCTTAGCGCTTGAAGGCAAAACGATCCCGCCGATCAGGCTCACCTTTTCGTATTGCAGCTGCACGATGTACTCCATGTTTACCAAAAATGAGCGTTGAACGCGCAGGAAACCGAGGTCCTCCAACTTTTTTGACAGATCGGACAGATTGCCGTAGAAATGATACTCCGTTCGCTCGTCATGGATCAGGTGCACGATGATGACCCGCAGATTGGCCTCCAGATAGAGAATGTGATTTACAGGAATGTCGATCGGTTCGGAATGGACCGAAATGGTGAGGACCCTCTTCTTTCGGACGACCTCCCGGATCGCGGCTTCAAAATAAGGGATCAGCTTTTCGTTCATATCACGTTTCAAAAGATACCGGAATGCCTGTACCTCAAACCCCTCTGGAGCGTATTGGATAAAGTTTGTGAGAAAAACGATCACGATTCCGGGGTTTTCCCTGCGAAGAGTCCGTGCGAGGTCAATGCCGCTGGAATCGCCCATGTCGATGTCCAGGAATGCAATATCATAGGAAGAAAGGTCTTTGATCGCGCCGGGATCGCTGAAAGGATAAAAGTGCGCAGAGATGCCGCTTTTTTCGCAATGGTCTCGGAGTAATGCAGAAACCTGCTCCACGACAGCGGGCTCATCATCACAAATCAGTAAATTCAATCGGCAGCCTCCTCTAAGGTCGAACAGACCGGTTTTGTTACTCATAATAACGCAGTGCTCCATTCAAGTCAATGCAATTTCAGCAGAGGGCTGCTGATAATAGGGCTGCGCTGAACTTGCAGTCTGTGGCGTGAAAGCTGCAATTGCCGGTTTCATGACAAGAAAACCCGTGTTCATTCCCGGAATGTGGACAATCCAATCCCCATGCGTAAAAATAATGACACGACGTTTGGTGGATTCTCTTTTTACGGGAGGGGTTATCTTGCGCAGGAAATTTCTCGCTTTTGCATTGTCGCTCGTCATCCTTTGTGCCCTTGTCTTTGAACTTTATCCGAGAAGCTCTCAGGAGATCGATCTCTCCACCGGTGCGGGTATTTCTAAAATGCTCCGCTATGAGAATGCGCAGGTCTATCTCTTTGGAGAAACACATCGCTGCACAGAATATCAGCAGTTCCGCAATGCTCTGTTCCAATACCTTGTAGAGAAAAAGGGCGTGCGTGTCCTTTTGATGGAGCACGGCTATGCAAGCGGCTTTCTCGAAAACGAAACAGTGCAGAACCGGTTGTCCTTTGCCGACGAATACGGATACGATCAGTTTATCGTATCCAAAGAGGACTACGAGCTGTTCCGGTGGATATCAGAATTCAATCGGAACAGACCGGATGAAGACAAAATCTCCATTGTCGGTATCGATATCACCGATTCGATTGGGATGGTCTATGCCTTCTGCCGGTATTTGCTGAGAGACTGTGATTTTTCTGCGGCAGATACAAAGACGCAGATGCTTTTGATCAGCACCCAGAAATGCCAGTTTCAGCAGCGCTTTGAGAACAGTTTGTTGCCGCAGCTGATCGAACTGTACCAGACAAACCCGGAACAGCTTGAACTGGCGCTGGGAGATCAGGCAATCCATCTGGAACGCGTGCTTCAGGGTTGGCAGCAGGGACAGGAGTGCTACAAGCTGAACGACTATCAGCCGGATCTCCAGCTGGATGGCCCCGCCGTGGCGTATCGGGAGGATGCCCTGTATGCGAACCTCCGGAGGGTTTATGAGGAAAACCCGACCGCAAAGTATTTTGGTTCGTTCGGTGCAGCACACGTTCAGATGGAAAACTATGTGCAAAAAGAAGGATCGTCCCGGATCAACAATAGCTTTGTGTCCCGGATGGCTGGGAAAAACAGCTTTCTCGACGGAAAACTGACCGTGATCGACGGTGCAATCACCCATGAGATCGGGGAGTTGGGGGAGGCTGATGCAAATCGCGTTATTTTATACAATACCGCCCTTGCCAAGAACCCGGTTTCCGAAAGCGGGAAGTTCTATGCCGAAGCTCCCGACACCCCAGATGAAAAAATCGCACAGTATGCGTTGCTGTTCGAGCATCCGTCTCAGGTCACGGCCAGTGAGGAGCAGCCAGGCCGGTATTGGAAAAACTATAAAGAAAAATAAAACGTATTGGCAGAGTTTGAACGATGTTTTTTTCACGGGGAGGATGCAGCATGCAAAAACGGGTTCTCGCCAGCGTGGTTTTGCTGGCTGTTCTTTTGGCACTTATTTTTGCGTTTTATCCGGGAAACTCTCAGGTGATCGATCTTGCTACCGGTGCGGGCGTTTCTAAAATGCTCCGCTATGAGAATGCGCAGGTCTATCTCTTTGGAGAAACCCATCGCTGCACAGAATATCAGCAATTCCGCAATGCTCTGTTCCAATACCTTGTAAAAGAAAAGGGGGTTCGTGTTCTTGTAGAGGAAAGTGGATATGCCACGGCATTTCTTGAAAATGAAACCGTGCAGGGGAGACTTTCCTTTTCGGATTGGCTTGATCGGTGCACGCTCTCCAAAGAGGACTATGAGCTGTATTCATGGATTGCCGACTGGAACAGCGGCAGGGATGCTGCAGAAAAAATTTCAATCATCGGGATCGACATTACAGATGATGTCGGTAACATACAGACGCTTTGTCAGTATTTGCTGAAAAACCATGACTTTAGCAGGGCAGATACTCAAACGCAGTGGCTTCTAACTGCGATTCGGGAACAGAACTCGTTCAGTTCTTTGCAACTCCAGACCTTTCAGGAGAAGTTTCTGCCACAGCTGGCTGAACTGTATCAGACAAAACCGAAACAGCTTGAAACTGTGCTGGGGACACAGACGGTTTATCTGGAACGTGCTCTTCTGGGCTGGGAAGAAGCACAGGAACAACAGCGCCTCAAAGGGGAAACGGAGCAACTGGGTGGCCCCGATGGTTCGTACCGGGAAAATTGCCTGTATGAGCATTTCATGTGGGAGTATCAGCAGAGACCGGACGCAAAATATTATGGGCAGTTTGGCGGGGCGCACGTTTTGGTGTCCGACTATTCCGGAAAGCTGTACCGTGTGCAGAACTCTTTCGTGAGCCGCCTTGCGGAGATTGGCTCGCCGTTGAATGGAAAACTGACCGTCATAGATGGCTGCCTGACGTTTGAGATCGGTGATCTGGGTGGCACGGGCACGAACAGAGCAACGCTTTACCGTACTGCCCGTGCCAGACCTCCGGTTCGGGACAGAAATAAATTTTACACGGACGGTTCTGCGCCGGATGCAGGCTATGCGCAGTATGTGCTTCTGTTTGAACATCCGGATGCACTGACCGCAGCAAAAGAGTATACCGGATCCTATTGGAAGTATCATTGAAGATTTGCTATAATATAAGTCAGCCCGCTTGAAACAACGGCTGTTTCAAATCATGAATCTACAAACAAAGGAGAACCACGATGAAAGTCGTATCTACCCCCAACGCACCTGCCGCCATCGGCCCCTACAGCCAGGCACTGGATCTGGGCAATATGGTATTCGTGTCCGGTCAGATCCCGGTAGACCCCGCCACCGGCAAGATGGCCGATACCGTGGAAGAGCAGGCCGCACAGAGCCTGGCAAACCTCAAGGCCATTCTGGCCGAGGCCGGCCTGACCATGGCCAATGTGGTCAAGACCGTGATCTTTCTGGCCGACATCAGCGACTTTGCGGCTGTGAACGCAGAGTATGCCAAGGCCTTTGCAGAGCCGTTCCCGGCCCGCAGCTGCGTGCAGGTGGCAGCCATCCCCAAGGGTGCAAAGCTCGAGATCGAGTGCATCGCGGTGCGGGGCTGATCCCAAAAGCAACAGATAGACAAAAGAGGCTGTGCCCACCGGCACAGCCTCTTTTGTCTATTGAGAAGAAGGAAGAAAAACGCAAAGTTACGGGCGCTGACCCATGCCGCCTTCCAGCGTGAGGGTCTCGCCGGACATGAACTTGAAGTCCGGCATGGCCAGCTGGACGCACACGCGGCCGATCTCCAGTTCGGCGTTGCCGTAGTGGCCCATGGGCGGCATTTTGACGTTGGCCTTGAAGGCCTCCGGGTAAGCCTGCTGGAACTGCTCCAGCTTGGCGGTCCAGGCCAGCGGGCAGACAACGTTGACGTTGATGTCATCCGGGCCCCACTCGGTGGCGGCCACGCGGGACAGGCCGCGGATGCCCTCCTTGGCGGCAGCGTAGGCGCACTGGCCGTAGTTGCCGAACAGGCCGGCACCGGAGGCAAAGTTGATCACGCTGCCGTGGGACTGCTTCAGGTAGGGGTAGCAGGCCTTCATATAATAGAAGGCTGCGTACAGGCCCGAATACAGGGCCAGGTCGAACTGCGCGGTGGTGTGCTCGGCCAGCGAAACGCCGGAAGCCGAGGCCTGTGCGTTGTTGATCAGCACCTGAATGCCGCCAAAGGCGTCAACGGCCTGCTTCACCACGCGCTGCACGGTGGCTTCGTTGTCGCCGCCGGCGCACACATCGGCCTGCACCGGCAGCACCTTGATGCCGTACTTGCTCTCCAGCTCCTGCTTGGCCTCTTCCAGCTTTTTCACATTGCGGCCGGTGATCACAAGGTTTGCACCCTCTTTTGCGTAGGCCGTAGCAATGCCGTATCCAATGGAACCGCAGCTGCCATCCTGCAGGACTGCGCGCCCTGCACCGGTGATGAGTGCGGTCTTACCCGTTAAAAAGCCCATAGTTATCCTCCAGAATGTGCCCGGAGGAGCTGCGCCCCGCCGGGCTGATTTTGGCCATATTATAGTCCGCTGTTTGCCGGAAATCAAGCCTTTTTGCCGATAAATAAAAAATAGACAAAGATTCTTGAAAAGTCAAAATTTTCACGAATTCACGGCGCTTTTGTGAAACTTTTGACAGGAGTTTGTCGTTAAAATAACGACAAACTAATTGCGGCGTTCATGCGACTTTTTTGCGGGAAACTGCGGCAGAAAAAAGGCACCCGCAAGGGCGTTTTCCGGCGCTGGAAACGCGGAAAACGTCTGCGGGTGCTTTGCTGCGTGCCGGGCAGAAGTGTTACTTCTGCACACCGGCCTCACACTGCTCGATGAACTGCTTGGCCACGCGGGGGCTGCGGCCGCCGGCGCGGATGGCAAAGGCCTCGGCCTTGACCAGCAGCTGGTCCATGGGCATCTGGATATGGTGCTGCCGGGCCAGCTCCTCCAGGATGGTCTCGAACCGGGCCTTCTCCGGCCGCTGGAAGGTCACGGTCAGGCCGAACCGGGCCGAAAGGCTCATGAGCTCCTGCCGGGTGTCGGCTTCGTGGATGTCGTCGCCGGTGCGGTCGGTCAGGGTCTCCTTGATGAGGTGGCGGCGGTTGGAGGTGGCGTACACTGCGATGTTGCGGGCACGGCCGCCCACGCTGCCCTCCAGAATGGCCTTGAGGGCGGCAAAGTTGTCGTCGTTGGCGGTAAAGCTCAGGTCGTCGATGAACAGGATAAACTTGAGGGGGTTGGCGGCAAGCTTGTCCATCAGGTCCGGGATCTGGTACAGCTGGTTCTTTTTCACTTCCACCAGCCGTAGGCCCTCCGGGGCAAACTCGTTGGCGATGGCCTTGACCGAGCTGGACTTGCCGGTGCCGGCGTCGCCGTACAGCAGCACATTGTTGGCGGGCATCCCGGCCAGCAGGGCACGGGTGTTGGCGATCACCTTTTCCCGCTCCTTTTCGTAGCCCGGCAGCTCGGAAAGACGCTGGGGGTCGGGGTACTTCACCGGCACCAGCTTGCCGTTTTCTACTGTAAATACATGGTGCTTGGCAAACATGCCGTAGCCCTTCTTGCCCACCTCGCTCATGCGCTGGGCATAGGCGGCGGGCAGGTCAAGGTCGGCCGTCTCCCACCGGGGCAGGAAGGCCAGCTCTTCGGCCGGGACCTCTGCCGCGTCCAGCAGGGCATCCAGTGTCAGGCCGCACAGCTGCTGCAGGAAGGCCAGCTCGTTGTCCAGTGCAGTCTGCAGAACGGGGGGCAGGGTACCGGCAGCGGCCTGCCGCACGCACACGGTCTCGGTCTCCAGCACAGCGGTGCTCAGGTAGGTGCCCCAGTTGGTGGTGCGCTCAAACAGTGCTGCTTCAAACTGGGCCACGGCGTCACACACCGGACCCATGCCCCGGCCCCCGGCCTCCATACGGTCGGTCAGGTCCAGCAGTTTGGCCAGCACCGGGTCCTCCAGCAGAGTGCGGAAGATCACCAGCCCGTGGAGCCGGGCGTTCCATTCTTTCAGTTTCATAGTCCCATCCCTCTGCCCTGTTTTTCGTTTCTCTTTTGTTGTGCAAAAAAGAGCGTGTCACGGTGACACACAGGCAATAAAAGTATACAGCGGTTTGAGTATGGTTGCAAGAGTACACGCAGACGTGTTCAATTTTCTTCACTTTTTATGTGACTCAAGTTACAAATTGTCGATTGACATCAGCCCGGTTTATAGTATAATTTACATCAACAAATGCGTGGATGGGAAAAAGTACCACACGATCCCCCCTGTTCAGAGAGCTGCCGTTTGGTGCAAGGCAGTCAGTGTTTCGTGGGAGAAATCCTCCCGGAGCAGCCTGCCCAACGGGTGTCAGACCCTTGTAAGCAGCGCCGGCAGCCGCCGTTATGAGGCAGGGCTTTGTTGGAAGCCCATGAGAGGGTGCACAGCGCACCAACGAGAGTGGTACCGCAGAGAGCTTGATGATCACAAGGTCTTTGTCTCTTGGAATGAACAGGGGACAAGGGCCTTTTCTTTTACCCCCGCCCCCTGCAGAGCGTAAATGAAAAAGGTTTAGGAAACAGGAGTAACTCACCATGCAGTTGAACGGTTCTCAGATTTTTGTGGAGGTTCTTTGTGAGCAGGGCGTGGATACCATTTTTGGTTATCCCGGCGGTGCAGTGCTGAATCTTTACGATGAGCTGTATAAAAACGCCCACCGCATCACCCATGTGCTCACCGCTCACGAGCAGGGAGCTGCCCACGCAGCCGACGGTTACGCCCGGGCCACCGGCCGCACCGGCGTGGTGCTGGCCACCAGCGGCCCGGGTGCCACCAATCTGGTCACGGGCATTGCCACGGCCTACATGGACTCGGTGCCCATGGTGGCTTTCACCGGCAACGTGGCCACCCCCGGCATCGGCAAGGACAGCTTCCAGGAAGCCTACATTGAGGGCATCACGATGCCCATCACCAAGCACAACTTTACGGTGCGCCGGGTCGAGGATCTGGCCGACACCATGCGCGCAGCTTTCCGCATTGCACAGAGCGGCCGCAAGGGCCCGGTGCTGGTGGACATCCCCAAGGATGTGACTGCCGCCGTGTGCGAGTTTGAAAACAAGCAGCCGGAGCCCATCCGCACGGTGACCACCTTTGATGCGGAACAGGTGCGCTGGGCAGCCGATCTGATCAACGCGGCACAGCGCCCGCTGGTGTACTTTGGCGGCGGCGTGCGCAGCGCGGCCTCCTGCCAGCCGCTGCGGGATCTGCTGCACAAGGCCGAGATCCCGGCCACCTACACCCTGATGGCGGCCGGTGTGGTGCCTTACGGCGACCCCATGAACATCGGTATGCTGGGCATGCACGGCTGTTACACCTCCAACCGGGCCGTGGCCGACTGTGACGTGCTGATCGCGGTGGGTACCCGCTTCTCGGACCGTGTGGCGCTGAAACCCAAGACCTTTGCCAAGAATGCCACCATCATCCAGATCGACATCGACCCCAGCGAGCTGGGCAAGAATGTGGAAGTGGACCTGTCCATCGTGGGCGATGCCGCCTATGTGCTGCAGGCCATGCTGCCGCAGATCAAAGAGGCAAAGCACCCCGACTGGATGAAGATGATCCACGAGTGGCAGGCACAGGATTACCACCCGGTGTCCGACCCCACCCGCCTGATGCCCCATCAGGTCATCGGTGAGGTGTGCAACCAGTGCGGCCCGGAGGCCGTATACGTCACCGATGTGGGCCAGCACCAGATGTGGGCGGCCCAGTACCTGCGCCACGCCAAGAGCCGCGGTTTCATCACCAGCGGCGGCCTGGGCACCATGGGCTTCGGCTACGGTGCCGCGATCGGTGCCCAGATGGCCCTTGGCCGGGACCAGCGTGTGGTCATGTTCACCGGTGACGGTTCCTTCCATATGAACCTGAACGAGGCCTGCACCGCCGTCAGCTACGACCTGCCCATCATCACGGTCATCTTCAACAATTCCGTGCTGGGTATGGTGCGCCAGTGGCAGACCACCTTCTACGGCAAGCGCTACAGCCAGACCGATCCCCACCGTCACACCGACTTCGTCAAGCTGGCCGAGGGCTTTGGCCTGAAGGGCTACCGCTGCACCAACCTGCCGGAGTTCCAGCAGGCATTTGCCGAGGCGCTCCAGCGCAAAGGCCCCACCTGGATCGAGTGCATCATCGACAAGGACGAAAAGGTCCTGCCCATGATCCCCGGCGGCGGTGACATCAACGATATCATCATGGAATAAGGAGGACACAGCAATATGGAATCCAGTCAGCGCAGGGTCATCAGCCTGCTGGTGGACAACCAGAGCGGCGTTCTGGCCCGGGTGTCCAACCTGTTCTGCCGCCGCGGCTTCAACATCGACACCCTGACCGTTTCGGCCACCAACGACCCGGCCGTCAGCCGCATCACCCTGACCATCACCAGTGACGAAAAGGCCCTGAGCCAGCTGCTGCTCCAGACTGAGCGGCTGGAGGTGACCCGGCAGGTGTTCGTGCTGGACAAGGACAAGACCCTCCAGCGGGAACTGCTGCTGCTCAAGGTGGCGTCCGACGTGCACAACCGCGCCGAGCTGCGGGAGATCGCCAGCATTTACAAGGCCAAGATCATTGACCTGTCGCCGGACAGCATGGTGTTTGAACTGATCGGCAAGCCGGACAAGATCGACGCCTTCCTGAAGATGTTCGAGGACTACGAAATCCTGGAACAGTGCCGCACCGGCGTCACGGCGCTGGAACGCGGCGGAATGCACCAGCATATGCAGAAGCCGCCGCAGGAAGTGCGCGCGGCCCAGCTCCCTCTGCCGGGCACCCATTGCCCGGAACGCACCTGAATGTTTTTTCCGCTCCCCGGTGAGCGAAAAAATAAAGATCGTTTATTATTAGCCGCAACAGAAGAATAAAAAGGAGAACAACTACTATGGCTATCAAGAAATATTACGATTCCGACTGCAACCTCGGCGTGCTGGACGGCAAGACCGTCGCGGTCATCGGCTTTGGCAGTCAGGGCCATGCACACTCCGAGAACCTGACCGAGAGCGGCGTCAATGTCGTCGTCGGCCTGCGCAAGGGTTCTGCTCACTGGGCAAAGGCTTCCGAGTTCGCTGCCACCCACGACAACTTCAAGGTCATGGAAGTGGAAGAGGCTGCCAAGGCCGGCGATGTGGTCATGATGCTGGTTCCCGATGAGCTGTGCGCCGACATCTACAACAAGCAGGTTGCTCCTTATATGACCGAGGGCAAGGCTCTGGCCTTTGCACACGGCTTCAACATCCACTTCAAGACCATCACCGCTCCCAAGAATGTGGACGTCATCATGATCGCTCCCAAGGGCCCCGGCCACATCGTGCGCCGCCTGTACACCGAGGGCGAGGGCTGCCCCTCTCTGATCTGCGTGGAGCAGGACTACACCGGTAAGGCCAAGGACATCGCTCTGGCCTACGCTTCCGGCATCGGCGCAGGCCGTGCAGGCATCCTGCAGACCACCTTCAAGGAGGAGACCGAGACCGACCTGTTTGGCGAGCAGGCCGTGCTGTGCGGCGGCGTTTCCGAGCTGATCCACGCTGGTTTCGACACCCTGGTGGAGGCTGGTTACGAGCCTGAGATGGCTTACTTTGAGACCTGCCACGAGATGAAGCTGATCGTGGACCTGATCAACGAGGGCGGCTTCTCCAAGATGCGCTACTCCATCTCCAACACTGCCGAGTACGGCGATTACCGCACCGGCAAGCGCCTGATCACCGCCGAGACCCGCAAGGAGATGAAGAAGGTCCTGACCGAGATCCAGGACGGCACCTTCGCTTCCGAGTTCCTGACCGAGATGAACCCCAACGGCGGCCGCAAGGTCCACTTCCTGGCAAAGCGCCGCATGGAAGCCGAGCTGCCCATCGAGAAGGTCGGCGCAGAGCTGCGCAGCATGATGAGCTGGCTGAAAAAGTAAGAGGAAAACCCTCTCAGGCCGCCCTTCGGCGGCCAGCTCCCCCGAAAGGGGGAGCTTTTGTTGAAAACGGAAACCTTATAGTTCCTCCGCAAAAACCTCTCCCCTTCGGGAGAGGTGGCACGGCGCAGCCGTGACGGAGAGGGGTTTATCAGAAAAGAGGACAATACCATGAGAAGTGACAACGTGACCAAGGGTTCGGAGCGTGCGCCGAACCGCAGCCTGTTTTATGCACTGGGTTACACCCCGGAAGAGCTGGAGCGTCCGCTCATCGGCGTGGTGAGCGCCCACAGTGAGATCGTGCCCGGCCACATGAATCTGGATAAGATCGCCGATGCCGTCAAGGCCGGGATCGAGATGGCGGGCGGTACCCCCATCCTGATCCCGGCCATCGGCGTGTGCGACGGCATCGCCATGGGCCATGTGGGCATGAAGTATTCCCTGGCTTCCCGTGAGCTGATCTGCGACAGCGTGGAGACCATGTTCATGGCCCATCAGCTGGACGGCCTGGTGCTGGTGCCCAACTGCGACAAGATCGTGCCCGGCATGGTCATGGCCGCCGTCCGTATGGACGTGCCCGCCGTGGTCTGCTCCGGCGGCCCGATGCTGGCCGGTACCTACGGCGGCGAGGAAGTCAGTCTGTCCAAGATGTTTGAGGCCGTGGGTGCCTACAAGGCCGGCATGATCACCGAAGATCAGCTGGAGGACTGCACCTGCAACTGCTGCCCCAGCTGCGGCAGCTGCTCCGGTATGTACACCGCCAACAGCATGAACTGCCTGTGCGAGGCCATCGGCATCGCACTGCCCGGCAACGGCACCATTCCCGCTGTGTATTCCAAGCGCCTGCAGCTGGCCAAGCACGCCGGTATGGCCATCATGGACATGGTGAAGAAGGGCATCACCGCCCGCCAGATCATCAACGAGCGCTCCATCCGCAACGCACTGACCTGCGACATGGCGCTGGGCTGCTCCACCAACACCGTGCTGCACCTGCTGGCCATCGCTTACGAGGCCGGTGTGCCCATCGACCTGAAGCTGTTCAATGAGATCAGCGCCAAGACCCCCAACCTGTGCCATCTGGCCCCGGCCGGTCCCACCCACATGCCGGATCTGTACGCCGCCGGCGGCATCCCCGCCGTGCAGGCCGAGCTGGCCAAGAAGGGTCTGCTGGATCTGGATGTGCCCACCGTCACCGGCAAGACCCTGGGCGAGAACATCAAGGGTGCCCACATCCTGAACGAAAAGGCCATCCGTCCCATCGACAACCCCTACTCCCAGACCGGCGGTCTGCAGATCCTGTGGGGCAACATCGCACCGGACGGCTGCGTGGTCAAGCGCAGTGCCGTGGCTCCGGAGATGCAGCAGCACTCCGGCCCGGCCCGTGTATTCAACAGCGAGGAGACCGCCATTGCGGCCATCTACGCCGGTCAGATCGTCCCGGGCGATGTGGTGGTCATCCGCTACGAAGGCCCCAAGGGCGGCCCCGGCATGCGTGAGATGCTGAACCCCACTTCCGCGCTGGCCGGTATGAAGCTGGACAAGACCGTGGCCCTGATCACCGACGGCCGCTTCTCCGGTGCAAGCCGTGGTGCTGCCATCGGCCACGTCAGCCCGGAAGCTGCTTCCGGCGGCCCCATCGGCCTGATCGAAGAGGGCGATATCATCAACATTGATATTCCCAACGCCAAGATCACGCTGGAGGTGTCCGACGAGGTGCTGGCCGAGCGCAAGGCAAAGTATGTGGCTCCGGAACCCAACATCAAGACCGGCTGGCTGAGCCGCTATGCCCGCATGGTCACCAGCGCAAACCTGGGCGCCGTGCTGAAGTAAAAACGCCCTCAGTCAACCCCTTGCGGGTTTGCCAGCTCCCCCGGAGGAGGAGCCTTTTCCGTCTTATTGCAACGCCAAAGCCTCCCTCTGAGAGGGAGGTGGCATCGCATCAGCGATGACGGAAGGAGTTTATCATCCCACACAAACAACAAAATCCCCGCTGTGCAGCTGCACAACGGGGATTTTTTGCGATACGATGTTATGCGCCATGACCAAACAGCATGGCGCGGAAGGTGCAGAAAAGGTGCAGAAGATGATCTTCCAGTCCACCAGGAAGCTGCGCTCGTGGACATACTTGATGTCCAGGTCCATCCACTCTTCAAAGCTCAGCTGGTCGCGATGGGGTGCGATCTGCCAGTAGCAGCTCAGGCCGGGGGTCACATACAGCCGCTGCCACTCATAGGCGGTATACTGTGTGACCTCACGGGGCAGTGCCGGGCGCGGGCCGACGATGCTCATTTCGCCCTTCAGCACATTGAAGAGCTGGGGCAGCTCGTCGATGCTGGTCTTGCGCAGGAACTTGCCCACCCGGGTGATGCGGGGGTCGTTCTTCATCTTGAACACAGGGCCGTCCTTCTCATTGTGATCCATCAGGTCCTTGAGCTTCTGCTCTGCGTCCGGGCACATGGTGCGGAACTTGTACATCTTGAACAGCTTGCCGTTGCGTCCTACCCGCTGCTGGGTGAAGATGGGGCTGGCACCGGGGCTGTCGATCCAGATGGCCGCATAGGTGACCAGCAGCAGCGGCGAAAGCACCACCAGCGCCAGCGAGGACAAAAGAATATCCTGTGCCCGGCGCACCGCCCAGTAGACCCGATCCTCGTGGGAGACTTCGGAAAGATCCAGCGTCAGAGGCCGATGGATCGTGTCGACGCTGGGAATGTCATACCCGACCGCTATGGGGTAGGAGGCCGGTTTTACCATCAGATCTGTTTTCTTCCAATATTCCGTTGAATCATGAACCCGCAGAGTTGCCATACGAATCCCCTCCTGAATGTGTGCGAAAAATCAAGACGGACAAAGTGCAACAATCATTTGATACACCGCAACAGAAGTGCACTCTGTTTTTGCCTTCATTCTAGCACGAAACAGACGCTTTTGCAACAAAAAATGTCACTAAAAATGTTACATTTTTGTTGCTAATGACGCCGAAAGGAATCGTACCGCAACAAAAAACGGACGAAGCATTCTGCTTCGTCCGTGAAGGACCGGAAACCGGTCAGCCGAACAGGCTTTTGGTGTTGTGACTGTAGACCGAGAGCACCAGTCCGACGCAGATGTACAGCATCAGCACCGAACTGCCGCCGGCGGAGTAGAAGGGCAGCGTGACGCCGATGACCGGCAGCAGGCGCAGGTTCATGCCTACGTTCACCGCGATCTGGGCCATCAGGGCACCGCCGATGCCGGCACAGATGTAGCTGCCCAGCAGGTCTTCGCTGCGGGCACCGGTGGCAAAAGTTTTGACCACCAGCGCGAACAGCACGCCCAGCACCACGCAGCAGCCCACAAAACCGGCAGAATTGCCGATCCAGCTCAGGATAAAGTCGTTGTGGGCATTTGGTACACTGTAGTACCGGCCGCCGAACAGCCCGTTGCCGAAGATGCCGCCGGAGCCGATGGCAATCTCTCCGCGTTGCTGCTGATAGATGATGTTCTTCCACACCGCTTCGCTGGGGGCCCAGCCGGTGGTGTTCTCCGGGTCAATAACGGCCAGGATGCGGTACCACTGGTAGCCCTTGCCGATCTTGTCGCTGAAAAAGGCGAAGGCCGCCGCTACCGCTGCACCGGCTGCTGCGGCGGCACCCAGGATATACTTCCAGCTCAGGCCTGCCGCAAACATCATGCTGCAGCCGATGATGCCGTAGATGATGGCGGTGCCGTCGTCGCCCTGCACATGGATGATGGCAATGGGCACCAGCAGGTGCAGCAGCAGCTTGGCCAGTTCCTTGGGCTCATTGATGCGGCTGCGCACGTTGTTCAGATGCATGGCAAAGGTGAGGATGAAGCTGATCTTGGCCAGCTCTGTGGGCTGGAAGGTAAAGCCGCCCAGCTTGTACCAGGAGTAGTTGTCGGTATCACCGGCGTTGTAGCCGATGGTGAGCGGGCCGACCGAAACGTTGCGGATGAACAGGGTGGGCAGAACCAGGCCCCAGGTCAGCACCACATGCACCGGCCACACCTTGACAAGGCTGCGGTAGTCGATGCAGGACAGCAGCAGCGCGATGGCCAGACCGATGCCGGCCGCACCGGCCTGCACCAGCGCACGGCGGTAGTCGCCGATGCCGGTGATCTGGCCGGTGACCGCGTCGGTGGCAAACCCGTTGCCCTGTTTGGCGGCCCAGGACGCCAGTGCCAGCACCGCCATGGTGCTGCTGAAGATGCACAGCAGCAGGTAGACCTTGTCAGTCCGTTTCCAATATTGTCGAATGCTTTCCAATGAAGCACATCCTTTCTGATCAGCAGATGACACCGGAACTCACACAGCACCGAGCAATATGACCCCAGTTTATCCTTATTATACACACTCTGCCCGGCCATTGCAAGAAACAGGGTGTGACAGCTTTGCAAAATCGGGTGCGGACGCTTGACAAAGGGCGGGGGAGCTTCTACAATGAAGGTGGCAGAAGTGGGGGTTGCCGCCTGTGCCGGCCGCGCCCGAAGCGGCGGACGGGGAGGCAGCACTTGTGCCGGGAACGGGGCGCACGGAGGATGTGTGCAGCTCCTGAAGGATGGGAAAATGATGAAACAACAAACGATGCCCCGCCGCCTGCTCTGCGCGGTGTGCGCCGTGGTGCTGCTGGTATCGGCAGTGCCGGCCGCATGGGCTGCAGAGCCGGACGCGGATACTGCCGCATCGGTGCAGAGCCTGACCGCTTCGGAAGCGACCGAGATGCAGCAGGCAGACGCCGCCGTTACCGCCCTGACCGACAGTGCGGACTACGCCGCCATGTCGGCGGCGGACCGCAAGGCAGCGGCGCTGGAACAGCTGGACGACCTGGTGCAGCAGGGGCTGGTGGCAAAGGGCTCCATTTATGCCGACGAGGAAAACGGCATGGTGAGCTTCTCCTACAGCTGCGGCGCGCTGGGCGGCATCCTGCTGGAGGACCCGGATGAGGAAAATGCCGCTGCCGACCTGCAGCTGGCAGAGGCAGCACAGCAGACCGCGCAGAACGGCACCTATGGGACCGCGATGCTGTACTATGCCTTTGACGACACGGTCAACAGCAGCCGCTACCCCAACTACGCCTATATGCAGAGCTACTGGACCTCGGTGGGGCTGGACACTAAACTGGACACGACGGTGACTGTGGCCGATCTGCGCCGCATGAACAACTACGACCTGTGCGTGCTGAGCACTCACGGCGCTTATTATACCTACGAGTACGGCTGGCTGTGGAAGCGCACGGCCACCGCGCCTGTGCTGCTGCTGACCGAGAAATCTACCTTCTGGAACGATCTGCGCTACGGCATGGACCTGCTGAACCACCGCATCATCAAGGTGAACGGGGCCTATGCCGTCACGGCGGGGTTCTTCCGGGCGGCTTATCGCAGCGGTGCGCTGAAGGACACGATCATTCTGTCGGAGACCTGTGAGTTCTACGGCAAGAGCGGGCATCTGGACACTTCCATGGCGGATGCGCTGCTGTCCGGCGGTGCGGCCTGTGTGGTGGGCTATGTGAACAATGTGTACACGGTGTACTCCCGCAGCATGCTGTGGGCGACTGTGAACCGCCTGCTGGCGGGAGATACGGTGCGCGAAGCCGTGGACTTCGGCCTGAACCTGTACGGTGCGGATGATATCATCTGGTACAACAATCAGGGTGGGCGGCGGCCCCACGCGGTGGCGTCTTTCCCGGTATTGAGCGGCAATCAGGATGCCCGGCTGCGGGCCGTGCAGGCTGCGGCCGACAGCACGCAGCAGGCTGCCTGAGCAAAGCTGGCATTGCGCTTTTGCAAAAAGTATACTATACTAAGGGATGGCAGAGCGCTGCCATCCTTTTTTGATGATTGGGAGGGAAACTCCATGGCAGAATACATCACCCATTCCCGCGCCGAGACGGTGGCGCTGGGCAAGCGCATGGCGGCTGTGCTGCAGCCCGGGGCACTCATTGCCTTTACCGGGGGGCTGGGCGCAGGCAAAACGGCCTTTACCGAGGGTCTGGCCGAGGGCCTGGGCTGCACCGACCCGGTGAGCAGCCCCACCTTTGCCATCGTGAACTATTACCGCGGGCCGCGGCCGCTGGCTCACTTTGACCTGTACCGCATTTCCACCGAGAACGATCTGTGCGCGGCCGGGTTCTATGACTATCTGGATCAGGGGGCCATCGTGGCGGCAGAGTGGAGCGAGAATTTTGCCGACCTGCTGGCACTGGAACAGCCGATCTATGTGAACATTGAGCGGGTGGATGAGAATACCCGCAAGATCACCATCGAGGGGGTAGAGGTATGAACATTCTGGCCGTGGACACCGCCGGAAAGACGGCGGGCGTGGCCCTGCTGCAGGATGACCGCCTGCTGTACGAGGTCTATCTGGACGCGGGCATGACCCACAGCGAGACGCTGATGCCGATGATCGACACCTGCCTGAAAACCTGCGGCATGACCTGCGCCGACATCGACCTGTATGGCGTGAACGCCGGCCCCGGCAGCTTTACCGGCCTGCGCATCGGTCTGGCCGCTGTCAAAGGCCTGGCCTTCCCCCGGGAGACGCTGTGCGCGCCGGTTTCCACGCTGGAAGCACTGGCAGCGGCCCACACCGGCGAGGGCACGGTGCTCTGTGCACTGGATGCCCGCCGCGCGCAGGTGTACAGCGCTGCGTTTGATCTGGCCACCCACCAGCGCCTGCTGGAGGACGATGCCTGCGCCGTGGCGGACCTTGCCCAATTTGTAGAAAATTGCAAAAAACCCCTGTTTTTTGTTGGTGATGGCGCATCTCTGTGCTATAATAAATACGGCAGTGTGCCGGGTGTGCTCGAAACGCCCCCGGCCCTGCGGGGCGGCCGGGCCGCTGCCGTGGCACTGGTGGCCAAGCAGATGGCCGAAGCCGGACAGGCAGTTCTGCCGGAGGCTCTGCTGCCGGATTACCACCGCCTGAGCCAGGCCGAGCGGGAGCGCGCCGAGCGCCTTGCCGCCGAGGCTGCCGCAAAAGCATAACGTCGTATCCGATAGAAATGGATCTATTGAAAATAAGGAGCGTGTTTTTATGACCCCGATGATCGTTGAGCATCCGCTGTTGCAGCACAAGATCAGCATCCTGCGCAACAAACAGACCGGCACCAAGGAGTTCCGTGACCTTGTTGGCGAGATCGCGACTCTGCTGTGCTACGAAGCCACCCGTGACCTGCCTCTGGAGGAAGTGGAGATCGAAACTCCCATTACCATGGCAAAGACCAAGGTCCTGGCAGGCCGTAAACTGGCTCTGGTGCCCATCCTGCGTGCCGGCATGGGCATGCTGGACGGCATGCTGACCCTGCTGCCCGCCGCAAAGGTCGGCTTCATCGGCCTGTACCGCGACGAGGAGACCCTGCAGCCCGTGGAGTACTTCTGCAAGCTGCCCAAGGACATTGCAGAGCGCGACGTTCTGGTCCTGGACCCGATGCTGGCAACCGGCGGCAGCGCCATTGACGCCATCACCCAGATCAAGAAGCACGGTGCAAAGCGCATCAAGTTCATCGGCTTGATCGCTGCTCCGGAAGGCATCAAGGCCCTGCACGAGGCACACCCCGATGTGGACATCTACCTCGGTGCACAGGACGACCACCTGAACGAGAACGGCTACATCGTTCCCGGTCTGGGCGATGCCGGCGACCGTATCTACGGCACCAAGTAAATTTGATTGCACACATAACACAAAAGGAGCGGCTCCGCGCGGAGCCGCTCCTTTTGTGTTGTATGAAACCCTCTCAGTCAAAGCCTGATGGCTTTGCCAGCTCTCCCGAAAAGGAGAGCTTTTTGCATCTGACGGAAAGCACCGATAAAGCTCCCCCTTCGGGGGAGCTGTCACCGAAGGTGACTGAGAGGGTTCGTCTTTTTTAGATCTCGGCCAGAATGGCGTCGCCCATGGCGGTGCAGCCCAGGCAGGTGCAGCCCTCGCTCATGTTGTCGGCGGTGCGCAGGCCCTTGTCCAGCACCTTGTTCACGGCATTCTCGATGGCATCGGCCTCCTCGGTCATGCCGAAGGAGTAGCGCAGCATCATGGCAGCCGACAGGATGCAGGCGGTGGGGTTGACGATGTCCTTGCCTGCAATGTCGGGGGCGGAGCCGTGGATGGGCTCGTACAGGCCGCGGGTGCCGTCGCCCAGGCTGGAGGACGGGATCATGCCGATGGAACCGGTGATCATGGAAGCCTCGTCGGACAGGATGTCGCCGAACATGTTCTCGGTGACGATGACGTCGAACTGGGCAGGATTCTTCACGATCTGCATGGCGCAGTTGTCCACGAACATCTCGCTGTATTCCACGTCGGGGTACTCGGCCTGCAGGCGGTGCATCACGCTGCGCCACAGGCGGCTGGTGTCCAGCACGTTTGCCTTGTCCACGCAGCACAGCTTCTTGCGGCGCTTCTGAGCGGTCTCAAAGCCGATGCGGCCGATGCGCTCGATCTCGTGCTCGGAGTAGGGCATGGAGTCGATGGCCTGCTTCTCGCCGTTTTCCAGCGTGTGGGTCTCGTGATTGCCGAAGTACACGCCACCGATGAGCTCACGCACGATGATGAAGTCGATGCCCTGTGCCACGATCTCCGGCTTCAGGGGACTGGCCGGGGCCAGCTGGGGCCAGATCTTGGCCGGGCGGTTGTTGGAGTACAGGCCCATGCCGGCGCGCAGACGCAACAGGCCCTTTTCCGGGCGCTGTTCCCCGGGCAGGCCCTCCCATTTGGGGCCGCCCACGGCACCCAGCAGCACGCTGTCGGCAGCCAGGCACTTAGCCAGCTCCTGCTGGGGCAGGGGGTCGCCGTATTTGTCGATGGCTTCACCGCCCATGGCGGCGTCGGTGTAGTGGAAGGTGTGGCCGTACTTTTCGGCCACCTTGTCCAGCACGCGGATGGTCTGCTTGACGATCTCCGGGCTGGAGCAGTCGCCCCAGATGACAGCAATGTTCTTTTCCATTGGTTTCTCCTTACTTCTTTGCCTTGATCGACTTCATCAGGCCGCCGGCAGAGATGATCTCCTGGATGAACGGCGGGAACGGCTCGGCGTGGAACACCTTGCCGTTGGTCTCGTCGGTGATGACGCCGGTGTCAAAGTCCACGCTCACGGTGTCGCCTGCGCTGATGGCGTCCACAGCCTCCGGGCACTCCATGATGGGCAGGCCGATGTTGATGCTGTTGCGGTAGAAGATACGGGCAAAGCTCTTGGCGATGACCACCGAGATGCCGGCGGTCTTGATGCACAGGGGAGCGTGCTCACGGGAGGAGCCGCAGCCGAAGTTCCAGCCGCCCACCATGATGTCGCCGTCCTTCACGTTCTTGACGAAATCCTTGTCGATGTCCTCCATGCAGTGGCTGGCCAGCTCCTTGGCGTCCTGGGTGTTCAGGTGGCGGGCCGGGATGATGACATCGGTGTCCACGTTATCCGGGTATTTGAAAACAGAACCTTTTGCGTTCATTGTTGTTCTCCTTTCCGATCAGACCGTGCGGGGGTCGGTGATATAGCCGGTGAGGGCGCTGGCGGCGGCGGTGGCGGGAGAAGCCAGGTAAACCTCGCTCTTCACATGGCCCATGCGGCCCACAAAGTTGCGGTTGGTGGTGGAAACGCAGCGCTCGCCCTCGGCCAGAATGCCCATGTAGCCGCCCAGGCAGGGGCCGCAGGTGGGAGTGGACACGATGCAGCCTGCATCAATGAAGGCGGTGGTCCAGCCGCGCAGGATGCACTCCTTGTACACGGCCATGGTGGCGGGGATGATGATGCCGCGCACGCCCTTGGCGATGTGCTTGCCCTTGAGCACATTGTAAGCAGCTTCCATGTCCTCCAGGCGGCCGTTGGTGCAGCTGCCGATGACCACCTGGTCAATTTTGATCTCCTTGCCCTCGCTGGCAAGGTGGGTGTTCTCCGGCAGGTGCGGGTAGCTGACGGTGGGCTCCAGAGCGGACAGGTCGATCTCGATGGTCTTTTCGTACTCGGCATCCGGGTCGGCTTCGTAATACACCGGCTCACGCTGGCTGCGGCCCTTGAGGTAGGCTTTGGTCACCTCGTCCACCGGGAAGATGCCGTTCTTGGCACCGGCCTCGATGGCCATGTTGCAGATGCACAGGCGGTCGTCCATGGTCAAGGAGGCAACGCCGGGGCCGGTGAACTCCATGCTCTTGTACAGGGCACCGTCCACACCGATCGTGCCGATGATGTGCAGGATCAGGTCCTTGCCGGACACGCGGGGGCTGAATTTGCCCTTGAGCACAAACTTGATGGCAGAGGGCACCTTGAACCATGCCATGCCGGTGGCCATACCGGCGGCCATGTCGGTGGAGCCAACGCCGGTGGAGAAGGCACCCAGTGCACCGTAGGTGCAGGTGTGGCTGTCCGCACCGATGACGCAGTCGCCGGCGGTCACGATGCCTTTTTCGGGCAGCAGGGCGTGCTCGATGCCCATCTGGCCCACATCGTAGAAGTTAAGGATATCGTATTTGTTGGCGAACTCGCGGCACTGCTTGGACTGGGTGGCACTCTTGATGTCCTTGTTGGGCACAAAGTGGTCCAGCACGATGGCGATGTGCTCTTTGTCGAACACGCTGTCGAAACCGGCGCGCTCAAACTCGTTGATGGCGACGGGGGTGGTGATGTCGTTGCCCAGCACGATGTCCAGCTTTGCGTTGATGAGCTGGCCTGCCTTGACCTCGGCAAGCCCGGCATGTGCGGCAAGGATCTTCTGCGTCAGGGTCATTCCCATGGTGGTACTCTCCTTTTAAAAAAGCCTTTTTACTTATTATTGATTGCGCTCACCAGTGCCTTGACACCGGCCACGATGATATCCGTGTCAGTACCGGCACCCCAGGTGACGGTGCCGTCGCCCCAGGTCAGGCCCACATAGGAGGCGGCACGGGAGGTGGAGCCCTCGTCCAGGCTGTGCTCGGAGTAGTTCTCCAGATGGAACTCCATGCCGGTAGCGCTCTGGATGGCGTTGGCCACGGCGTCCAGACGGCCGTTGCCCACCGAGGTGACCACCTTGCGCTGACCGTTCAGGTCCAGCGTGACCGTGGCGGTGATGCCGTTGACCTGAGCAAAGTGTGCCTCGATGACATTGAGGGGCTTGCGGCGGTTGAGGAAGGTATCCTCGAAGATGTGCAGCACCTCGCCGGCGCTCAGTTCCTTGTGGTTGTGGTCGGACACGCTCTTGACCTTGTAGCCCAGGGCCTCACGCATCTTGGGGGGCAGGTTGTAGCCGTAGTTCTGCTCCAGCACGAAGCCGATGCCGCCCTTGCCGCTCTGGCTGTTGATGCGGATGACGTCGGCGTCGTAGGTGCGGCCGATGTCGTGGGGATCCACCGGGATGTAGGGGCAGGTCCAGCGGTGCTCGCCGTGCTCCTTGCGGTAGGCCATGCCCTTGGCAATGGCGTCCTGGTGGCTGCCGGAGAAGGCGGCGAACACCAGCTGCCCGGCGTAGGGGCTGCGCTGGTAGATGGGCATCCGGGTCACACGCTCGTAGGTGGCGCAGATGCCGGGCATATCCGAAAAGTCCAGCTTTGGGTCTACCCCGTGGCTGTACAGGTTCATGGCCAGGGTGACGGCATCCACGTTGCCGGTGCGCTCACCGTTGCCGAACAGGCAGCACTCCACACGCTGGGCACCGGCCAGCACGGCCAGCTCGGCGCAGGCCACGCCGGTGCCGCGGTCGTTGTGAGGGTGGGTGGAGATGATGACGCTGTCACGGTACTTCAGGTGCTTGTCACAGTACTCGATCTGGTTGGCATACACATGGGGCATGCTCATTTCCACGGTGACCGGCAGGTTGATGATCATCGGGCGCTCCGGGGTGGGCTGCATAATGTCCAGCACGGCGTTGCACACATCCACGGCGTAGTCCACTTCGGTGCCGGTGAAGCTCTCCGGGCTGTACTCGAACAGGAAGTTGCCCTCGTACTCCTGGCTGAGCTGCTTGACCAGCTTGGCACCGTCGGTGGCGATCTTCTTGATCTCTTCCTTGCTCTTGTGGAACACCTGCTCACGCTGGGCTACCGAGGTGGAGTTGTAGAAGTGGATCACCGCACGGGGCGCACCCTTGACGGCCTCGAAGGTGCGGCGGATGATGTGATCGCGGCACTGGGTCAGCACCTGCACGGTGACGTCCTCCGGGATCATGTTCTTCTCGATGAGGGTCCGCAGAAACTCGTACTCGGTCTCGCTGGCAGCAGGGAAGCCCACCTCGATCTCCTTGAAGCCGATCTTCACCAGCATCTGGAAGAACTCCAGCTTTTCTGCAAGGCTCATGGGCACGATCAGCGCCTGGTTGCCGTCCCGCAGGTCCACGCTGCACCAGGCAGGGGCCTTTTCAATGTGATCTTTTTTGACCCAGCTGTCGTAGCCGGCAGGGACCGGGTAGTACCCCGGTGCGTATTTGGTGGCGTCCATCATCGTTTTGTCCTCCTGATACTTCTTACACTTTTTTGTACAAGAAAAGGCTCCCGTCTTTCAAGGCGAAAACCTTGAGAGACGAGAGCCTGTAAGTTTTATCACAGGGCACCCGTGGTACCACTCTCTTTGCTGCACCTTTTGTGGATGCAGCCACTTTGCACGATCGGCTTTTTGCGGCGAATCGCTGCCCTTGTAACGGTGGGCGTCCGTCAGAACCTACTGCATCGTTCAGCTCTGCCGCTCAGGGGCCAGTACCCGAAACCCTCTGTACCGCCTTGCACCACCCGGCGGCTCTCTGCACGCAGAAGAAAATCGTTTTATCCCCGTCAACGCATTTGCACTTTGTGGAAAGTGGGTCCATTTTATCACGGCTGCCAGAAACTGTCAAGAAGTTTCCTTCACAACAAAGATGAAATGCTTTCACAATACGAGCTGCAAACTGTGCCGGAATTGAAAAGCCCCGGAGCCCCGGCCCATTGTTAAAAAACTGCGAAGTTTTTGGAAACATGGCCTCAAACCGCTGTCTCCCGGTGCCGGGGTGTGCTATACTACAACCAACATCCGGGCTCTGCTGCGTCGGCAGGCCCCCATTCTGATAAGGAGGGATTCCCATGAAAGAGGTCAAGCCTTCCAAAAAGCCCTTGGCCATTTACTACGCCATCGTGCTGTTGGTGCTGCTGGTGCTGAACCTGGTGCTGCTGCCCTGGCTCACAGAGCGTCAGGTCCAGGAGGTGGACTATGGCACCTTTATGAGCATGACCCAGCAGCAGAACATCGGCAAGGTGGACATCCAGTCCAACCAGATCGTGTTCACCGATAAAGAAGAAAAGCAGATCTACAAGACCGGCCTGATGAACGACCCGGGCCTGACCCAGCGTCTTTACGATGCCGGAGCCCAGTTCTCCAGCGAGATCGTGGAGCAGGGCTCTCCGGTGTTGAGCTTTTTGATCTGGTTTGCCTTGCCCATCCTGCTGTTCAGCTTCATCGGCAACCAGATGAACAAAAAGCTCATGGAAAAGGCAGGCGGCGGCCCCGGTTCCATGATGTTTGGCGGCGTGGGCAAATCCAACGCCAAGGTCTATGTGCAATCCACCCACGGCATCCGCTTTGCAGATGTGGCCGGAGAGGACGAGGCCAAGGAGAACCTGCAGGAGATCGTCAACTACCTCCATGACCCCAAGCAGTACGAGGAGATCGGTGCCTCCATGCCCAAGGGCATCCTGCTGGTGGGCCCTCCGGGCACCGGCAAGACCATGCTGGCCAAGGCCGTGGCAGGTGAGTCCAACGTGCCCTTCTTTTCCATCTCCGGCTCCGAGTTTGTGGAGATGTTTGTGGGCATGGGTGCCTCCAAGGTCCGGGACCTGTTCAAGCAGGCCAAGGAAAAGGCCCCCTGCATCGTGTTTATCGACGAGATCGACGCCATTGGCCAGAAGCGCAACAGCGGCAATCTGGGGGGCAACGATGAGCGGGAGCAGACCCTGAACCAGCTGCTGACGGAGATGGACGGCTTTGAGGGCAACACGGGGGTCATCATCCTGGCAGCCACCAACCGCCCGGATTCCCTGGACCCGGCTCTGACTCGCCCCGGCCGCTTTGACCGCCGGGTGCCGGTGGAGCTGCCGGACCTGAAGGGCCGGGAGGAGATCCTGAAGGTCCACGCCAAAAAAGTAAAGATCGCCCCGGGGGTGGACTTTAACACCGTGGCCCGCATGGCCTCCGGTGCCTCCGGTGCCGAGCTGGCCAACATCGTCAACGAGGCCGCTCTGCGGGCGGTGCGTGCCGGCCGCAAGAGCGTGACCCAGTCCGACCTGGAGGAGAGCATCGAGGTGGTCATTGCAGGCTACCAGAAAAAGAACTCCATCCTGACGGATCAGGAAAAGTGCATCGTGGCCTACCACGAGATCGGCCACGCCCTGGTGGCAGCCAAGCAGTCCCACTCGGCTCCGGTGCAAAAGATCACCATCATCCCCCGGACCTCCGGTGCCCTGGGCTACACCATGCAGGTGGACGAGGGCAACCACTACCTGATGAACCAGACGGAGCTGGAAAACAAGATCGCCACCTTTACCGGAGGCCGTGCCGCCGAGGAGCTGGTGTTCCACTCTGTTACCACCGGAGCCTCCAACGACATCGAGCAGGCCACCAAGCTGGCCCGGGCCATGATCACCCGGTACGGCATGAGCCAGGACTTTGACATGGTGGCCCTGGAAACGGTGAACAACCAGTACCTGGGAGGGGACACCTCCCTGGCCTGCTCTGCCCAGACCCAGCGGGAGATCGACCAGAAGGTGGTGGAGCTGGTAAAGGCCCAGCACGCCAAGGCCCTGCAGATCCTTACCGAGAACCGGGACAAGCTGGACCAGCTGGCCAAGTTCCTCTACGAAAAGGAGACCATCACCGGGGAGGAGTTTATGGCCATCCTGAACGGAGAAGAAAAAACTGAATAATTTTTTGCATTCCCTGCAATAATCCAGCCGCCGCATCCGTTTATAAGACAGATGCGGCGGTTCTGGTTCAGAGCCCCGCAGAAAAAACCATGGTTGCTGGAACATGAAAAACACAGCCGGATCCCGGCTGCAAAAACAGGAGGATTTTTCTATGAAACTGCTGAATCATAAAGTTGCCCGTACCCTGGCTGCCGCTGCGGTGGCTACCTGTGCCGTTGCCATGCTCAGCGTAGGCGCATTTGCTGCCGACGTGGCCATTGGTGAAAAGGACCCCACCTACGGCGGCTACGGTGCCCCGGCAGGCCCTGCCATCCAGGGCAACATCATGCTCATCAGTGCCGACGGTGATGTGGCCGTTGGCGAAAAGGACCCCACCTACGGCGGCTATGGCGCCCCGGAAGGCCCTGCCATTCAGGGCAACATCATGCTCATTGGTGCCGACGGTGCTGAGAGCGACACCCTGAAGCTGAACTACAGCGTCAAGGGCCTGTTTGGCCGCCAGGTGCTGTACACTGCCCGGCAGAACGGCACGGTGCTGACCCTGGATGTGCCTGCCAGCGTGGCTACCTTCCGCTGCACCATGGAGGACCTGACCACCATGATGAACAACGGCATCAACACTCTGGTGTTCAAGACCGAAAAGACCTCCACCACCCTGAACCTGAGCCTGCTGACGGAGGGCTATGATGCCGATGCCAAGGTCAAACTGCACCAGTGCGGCAGCACCGTCCGCCTCAGCGTCAATGGCCGGGGCCGCCGGGATCTGCTGATCGGCCGCTGAGCCCCAGCTCCCTGGATTCCATAAGCATCCAAAAGCTCCCACTGCTACCGCTGCAGTGGGAGTTTTTCTGTTAAGTTTTTGAAAATTTGCCCGGCAGAGGGTGCAACCTTTGCCGGGTTGTGCTATAGTTAAAGTGGATAAAATTACATGGTTGCAAAGGAGAAAACGCCATGGAGCATTTTGTGGAGTTTCAGGACGTCTGCAAATATTACCAGACCGGAAGTGTGAAGATCGCCGCCGCCGACCACATGAACTTTTATGTGGACAAGGGGGAGTTCTGCATCATCGTAGGCCCCTCCGGTGCCGGCAAGACCACCTTGCTGAACATCCTGGGCGGCATGGACAGCTGCGATGAGGGCCATGTCTGGCTGGACGGCCGGGACGTGAGCCGCTTTTCGGAAAAGGCTCTTACCACCTACCGCCGGTACGACGTGGGCTTTGTGTTCCAGTTCTACAACCTGGTGCAGAACCTGACGGCGTTGGAAAACGTGGAGCTGGCCAGCGAGATCTGCCGGGACCCTCTGGACCCGGCCCAGACCCTGACCAGTGTGGGCCTGGGGGAGCGGCTGAACAACTTCCCGGCGCAGCTGTCCGGCGGCGAGCAGCAACGGGTGTCCATTGCCCGGGCCCTGGCCAAAAACCCCAAGCTCCTGCTGTGCGACGAGCCCACCGGTGCCCTGGATTACAAGACCGGCAAACAGGTGCTGGGGCTTTTGCAGGAGACCTGCCGCAAGACCGGACGCACCGTCATCGTGATCACCCATAACACGGCCCTGACCGCCATGGCCGACCGTGTCATTCAGGTACGCAGTGGGCAGATCGTGTCCAACAAGGTCAACGAGCACCCGGTGCCAGTGGAAGAAATTGAGTGGTGAGTGCAGTGCAAAAAAGTTATCGCAAAAATATCCTTCGGGAGATGAAGGGCAACGCCAGCCGCATGGTCTCGCTGTTTGGCATCGTGGCCCTGGGGGTCATGATGCTGACAGGCCTTATGAGCATTGCCCCCAGTATGCGGAGCGCAGCCCAAAAATATTATGTGCAGCAAAATGTGTTTGACCTCCGGGTGCTGTCCACCCTGGGCCTTTCAGACCAGGATATCGACGCCATTGCCGCCACCCCCGGGGTGGAGGCTGTGATGCCGGTAAAGACCCTGGACCTGGAGGCCAACTGGCAGGGCCAGGAGGAGCGCATGGTGGTGCAGCTGCAGGCTCTGCAGCAGGACCCGGCAGCGGACACCGACGCCAACATGAACCGTCTGGTGCTGCGCTCCGGCCGGATGCCTCAGGCCGCCGACGAGTGCGTGGTCCATGTAATGGGCTACCAGGCCGAGATCACTGAGGGCACCGTGCTGACCCTTCCGGAAGATACGGAGGGGACAAAACACAAGGAATATACGGTGGTGGGGCTGGTGCAGGACCCGCAGCACATCTCCACCGACAAAGAGAGCAGCACCGTGGGCAACGGTCAGCTGAACTACATCGCCTATGTGCTGGACGGGGAATTGACGGCAGATTACTATACTGCCTGTTATATCAAGGCAGAAAATGCCGACCGGTACGATAATTATTCCCAGGAGTACCAGGAGGCGGTGGACCAGGTGGCGGACCGGCTGGAGCAGATCAGCACCGCCCAGTGTGTGCAGCGTCGGGAACAGCTTATCGACACCGCCAACCAGAAGCTGGCGGAGGCCCGTCAGACCTACGATGACCAGAAGGCCGAGGCCGAGCAGAAATTTGCCGAGGCGGAACAGCAGCTGGACGATGCCCAGAAGCAGCTGGATGACGCCAAGGCCCAGCTGGACGCAGGCGAAACGGAACTGGCCAAGCAGAAGGAAGCCCTGCCCGACACCATGCAGAACGGTGCCGACCAGCTGGTGGACGGCGAGGAACAGGTGCTGGAATTTGAGGAACAATTGCAGCAGATCCAGCTGCTGGTGAACCTGAAAAAGGTAGCCGACCCGCTGCTGACCTACGCCCAGACCGCCCTGAACAACGCCCAGAAAGCGCTGGACGAGGCGGAGCCTGCCGACGAGGACTACATCGAGCTGCGGGACGCCCTGGCCAAGGCCCAGGCCGCCTATGACAACATCAACGGCCAGCTCCAGGGCTACCAGGCCCAGCTGGATGAAGGCAAAAAGCAGATGTACGCCCAGGGGCTCATCTCCTCCCCCAACCTGGACAACGATCAGCTGGTGGTGGAGGCCAAGGCCGCCCTGCGGCGGCTGAAGCTGCAGCTGCTGGAAGGCCAGCTGCAGCTTACCACCGGCACCGCCACTGCCTACAGCCAGTTTGAGGCGGCCCGGGCCCAGTTGGACGCCGGGTGGCAGGAGTATCAGGCCGGGGTGCAGCAGCTGGCAGACTCCCGTGCCCAGTACGAGGCCCAAAAGGCCGATGCCCAGCAAAAGCTGGACGAGGGCCTGCAGCAGCTCACCGACGCTGAGGAGCAGGTGAGCAAGATCAAAAAGGGCGAGTGGTATGTGCTGGACCGCAACAGCACCCTGAGCTTTGTGACCTTTGAGCAGTACGCCGACCGGATGGCTGCCATTGCCCGGGTGTTCCCGGTGTTCTTCTTCCTGGTGGCGGCCCTGGTGGCTACCACCACCATGACCCGTATGGTGGACGAGAACCGCCTCCAGATGGGCACCCTGAAGGCCCTGGGCTACTCCAACGCCAGCATTGCAGGCAAGTACCTGTTCTATGCCCTTACTGCCAGCGTGCTGGGCAGCATGGCCGGTATGGTGGTGGGCTTTTTGGTGTTCCCCAGCATTATCTGGTACGCCTATCAGCTGATCTTCAGCCTGCCCACCTTCACCCTGCGGTTCTACCCGGGCATGGCAGCCGCCAGCATGGCCATCAGTGCCGCCGTCATCGGCCTGGCTACCTGGAGTGCCTGCCGCTCCAGCCTGAAGGAAAAAAGTGCAGCCCTGCTGCTGCCCCGGGCTCCCGTGGCAGGCAAGCGCATCTTCCTGGAGTACATCACCCCTCTGTGGAAGCACATGAGCTTCTCTCAAAAGACCACCGCCCGGAACCTGTTCCGGTATAAGAAGCGGTTCTTTATGACGGTGCTGGGTGTGGCAGGCTGCACGGCCCTGCTGCTCATCGGCTTCGGCCTCCAGGACTCCCTGCTGCCCATCGTCACCAAACAGTCCACAGAGCTGTCCCACAACGACCTGACCGTCACCCTCAGTGACCCTGCCGCCTTTACGGTGGAAAAGGGACTGACCGATGCCCTGGAGGGGGGCCAGGTGGAGAACTGGGCGGCGGTGTACAGCAAGTCTGTGACCATCTACAATGCTGCCGGAGAAAGTGCCGGCGTCAGCGTGGTGGGTGCCCAGACCGACAGCCAGCTGAGCCGCTATGTGACCTTCCGCACCCGGCAGGGCCACAAGGCCATCCCCTTTGAAAAGGACAGCGTGGTGCTGACAGAAAAGACCGCCCTGAACCTGGGGGTGGAGCCGGGAGACTCCATCTGGGTGGAGAACCCTGACGGAGAACGGGTGGAGATGACCCTGACCGGCGTGACGGAGAACTATATGTTCACCCGGCTGTATGTGTCCAATGCCCAGCTGCAGACCCTGCTGGGCACCCAGGACATCCCCTGGAACACAGTGTACGCCCAGACCCGCTGCGACAGTGCCGCCGACCGCAACACCATGCGGGAGACCCTGCTGGCCTGCAACTATGTGACCGGAGCCTCCTTTACAGAGGATGCCACCTCCATGTTCGACAACCTCATCGTGAGCCTGAACTCGGTGGTGGTGCTGATCATCGTGTGTGCTGCGGCCCTGGCGGCGGTGGTGCTGTACAACCTGATCAGCGTGAACCTGGCAGAGCGCAAAAAGGAGCTGGCCACCATCAAGGTGCTGGGCTTCTACGATAAGGAAGTGTACCGCTACATCTTCCGGGAGATCGACCTGCTGGCCCTCATGGGCTCTTGCGTGGGCCTGCTGCTGGGCATCCCCCTGCATCAGTTCATTATCCGCACGGTGGAAATGGACCAGCTGATGTTCATCCGGACCATTGCCCCCCACAGCTATCTGCTGAGCGTGGCACTGACCATGCTGTTCACGCTGGCTGTCTGCTTCGTCATGCGCCGCCATGTGAAGAAGATCAGCATGGTGGAGAGCATGAAGGCACCGGAATAAGAAACGTCAGGGTTCATAAAAGATTCACGGATGCACAACACTTTTGCCGAAATTCTCTGGTAAGATAGAATCACCGGAAGGGAACGCCGCAAATCCCTTCTCCGGGACAACATGATTCCTCCTTTTCCAAACCAAATACCGTAAAAAAGCACCGCGCAACGGGTCCACTTCCCGTTGCGCGGTGCTTTTTGCGTCCCGGAACAACAGGAAACATGCTGCTGCACCAATGTTGTGCAGCAGCATGTTCGGGTCTGTGTCAGGAGGCCGGCAAAAACTGCAAGGTGACCGCCTCAGCGGCAAGGGCGTCGGCCTGCTCCCGGGTCAGCTTTTTGCACCCGACCATCCGGTTGAGCACCACCTGCATCCGCTTGACGGCCAGGTCCGGGCTGCTGTTGGGCGAGTAGGCCGATGGAGCATTGGGCAGGCCCGCCAGCATCACGGCTTCGGCGTCGGTGAGCTGCAGCGGCGTTTTGCCAAAGTAGCCCTGCGCGGCTTCGCCGATGCCGTAGTGCCCGCTGCCGAAATAGATGGTGTTGACGTACATTTCAAAGATCTGTTCCTTGTTGTACTGCTTCTCAATGGCGAGGGCGGCGAACATCTCCGCCGCCTTGCGGGCCAGATGCTTTTCCTGAGTGAACAGGGTGTTCTTGGCCAGCTGCTGGGTGATGGTGCTGCCGCCCTCGGCAAAGCTGCCGGTGCGCAGGTCGGTCACCAGTGCCCGGGCAATGGACACCGGGTCCACACCCTTGTGGTGGGTGAAGCGGGAATCCTCCGCCGAGATCACGGCGTTGATGTAGGTCTGGGGCAGCTGGGCATAGGGAACGAACCCCTCGCGGGACGAAATGCTGCTGTACAGGGTATCAATGGGGGTGACCTGGATGGCGCTCTCATAGAGTTTGTGGCCTGTGACGGCAAAGTACCCGCCCGCTGCCACGAGGACCAGCAGGGCAAGCAGCAGCACCGTGAGCAGCAGCTGCCGGAGAAAACGAAAAACGGTATGCATGGTGTGCTCCTTTCCGGGCGGTGGCCCGAATGACTGTATCATAAACGATTTTGGCCGGTTTGACAAGGGACATTCCGGTTTTATTATAAGGTGCAGATTTTGCCGTTTTGTGACCAGAGCATGAATTTGTGCCGGTGTACGCCGTCGGACGGGCCGGGAAATCAAGCAAAGTAATACCCTTGACCGGAATGCACAAGGCCCGGCACCGCGCAGCGGTCGTTCATCATGCACAAAATGCAAAATTGAAAAAAATGGAATTAACCTATTGACAAGCTGGGTATTACGGGATATAATGCGAACAACAAATCCACAAACCTTGTAGGGAATTGAAATGAAGATTCCCGGGTTTGTAGAGGAGTGGGAAAAAGACGGAAAGGAGGGCACGAAGATGAAACTGATCTGGAACGAGCTGCTGCATGCAAACTTCCGCTGTGGGCGAATGTGTGGGGAACGGGCAGAAGAATTCACCGTGACCTGTACGATGCCCTCCTGTGCACGAATGTGTACGCCGATGGAGCGTTGAACAAAAGCAAACGGAAATGATCTGCCCGGTACGCTGGAACTTGAGTGCGTATCGGGTGTTTTTGTATCATGGAATTATACTAAAAGTTTAATGAGATAGGTATACTACAATGTCTGACTATAAATTTGAGACCCTTCAGCTGCACGTTGGCCAGGAGCAGGCCGATCCCGCGACCGATTCCCGCGCAGTGCCCATTTACCAGACCACTTCCTATGTGTTCCGCAACAGCCAGCACGCTGCGGACCGCTTCGGTCTGGCAGACGCCGGCAACATCTACGGCCGTCTGACCAACTCCACCCAGGATGTGTTCGAGAAGCGCATTGCCGCTCTGGAAGGCGGCGTGGCTGCTCTGGCTACCGCTTCCGGCGCTGCTGCCATCACCTACACCATCGAGGCACTGGCACAGGCCGGTGACCACATCGTGGCACAAAAGACCATCTACGGCGGCAGCTACAACCTGCTGGAGCACACCCTGACCCAGTTCGGCGTTTCCACCACCTTCGTCAACGCCCATGACCTGGCCGAGGTGGAGAATGCCATCCAGCCCAACACCAAGGCTGTCTATCTGGAGACCCTGGGCAACCCCAACAGCGATATCCCCGACATCGACGCCATTGCCGCCATCGCGCACAAGCACGGCCTGCCGCTGGTCATCGACAACACCTTCGGCACCCCGTACCTGATCCGCCCCATCGAGCACGGCGCTGACATCGTGGTGCACTCCGCCACCAAGTTCATCGGCGGCCACGGCACCACCCTGGGCGGCATCATCGTGGACAGCGGCAAGTTCGACTGGAAGGCCAGCGGCAAGTACGGCAACATTGCTGACCCCAACCCCAGCTACCACGGCGTTTCCTTCGCCGACGCAGCCGGCCCCGCTGCCTTTGTCACCTACATCCGCGCCATCCTGCTGCGTGACACCGGCGCAACCATTTCTCCGTTCAACGCCTTCCTGCTGCTGCAGGGCACCGAGACCTTGAGCCTGCGCATCGAGCGCCATGTGGAGAACACCAAGAAGGTCGTGGAGTTCCTGGCCAACCATCCGCAGGTGGAAAAGGTCAACCACCCCTCTCTGCCGGATCACCCGGACCACGCCCTGTACGAGAAGTACTTCCCCAACGGCGGTGCTTCCATCTTCACCTTCAACATCAAGGGCGGCCGTGAAGAGGCCTTCAAGTTTATTGATAACCTGAAGGTGTTCTCTCTGCTGGCCAACGTCGCTGACGTGAAGAGCCTGGTCATCCACCCGGCTTCCACCACCCACAGCCAGCTGAACGATGAGGAGCTGGCCGAGCAGCAGATCTACCAGAACACCATCCGGCTGTCCATCGGCACCGAGCACATCGACGACATCATTGCCGATCTGGAAGCCGGTTTCGCAGCAGTCCGCGGCGAGTAATTACCCGTCTGCACGAGCTGCATCAGAACCTTTGTCTCTTTGTCCATTCTTCCTTTTTTCCAAAACAAACGCAAAAGCCCTCCGGTCCTGAAGCCGGAGGGCTTTTGCTGTTTCCGAGGTGTGATGCGAAGTGGGTTTGCACAAAAGAAAAGCACCCGGAAACTTACGTTTCTAGGTGCTATTTCTTGGTGGGCGCGGGTGGATTACGCGAGCCGCGCTTGATTGTTACCATGCTGACAGTCTTTGCAGGCTGTGGTAA
>OGWW01000223.1_pt1 | contig 38805 bp, 35 predicted proteins | sample 1576131 | NCBI WGS metagenome assembly OGWW01 (sample SAMEA3541576, study PRJEB24748) | human gut metagenome | biome: human gut; feature: human-associated habitat; material: faeces | place: China | collected 2012 | reverse complement strand
GCGTAAAAGCCCTTTGGCACGCTTGTTACAGTTATGGTGTTCTCGCCCTCCTGCAAGTCAAAGCTTACAAGGTCACCGAAAACCTTGTCATATGAAACAGCCTTGCCGTTGACCTTTATTTTCAGACCCTCCTGATATGGTATCTGAAGCACACATTTCTGTCCTGCCTTTGCGTTCACGCTTCCTGAAAGCTTGCCGTCACTGTCTGTAAGACCGGCGGTCTGAACCTGTTCTAGTGCCTTTTCAAGCACATTGTGGTGAAGCCCGAAAACGCCATAGGAACGGCAGCCTGTGATGCCTTTTTTCAAGGTCACACGCACGTTGACGTGTTCATTTTCAAATTCTCCAAGCTTCAAAAGCCCGTTGCTCGATTGTGACGGATAATCCATCTGCATTACCTGACCATTCACTGTTACCATGAAGCTTCCGTTTATATCCTCGCTGAGGCTGTTTGAAAGCTTGTCGAAGCAGTCAAAATAAAGTGTCTGCTTGTCTGTCACATCTATGCTGTAGTCCATGTAGGCTACATTGCCTGTGGTGTTGAAGGTGTAGTTCGGTTTAAAGTTACTGTCGTCCTGCACACCATAGATCGTGGTGTATTCGTAGTCTGTGATAAGCTCGTCACCGTTGCCACCGAAAAGCTGTTCAAAAAGCTTCTTCTGAACGTTGCTTCTTGTGCCTGTGGAAAGCTCCTCACTGCCGCTAAGGTCAGCGTCGGTCACAATGCCAAGGGGGAGATAGTATTCTGTCGGCACTATCTCATAGGTATCGTTTGAATATACAGCGTCAGCCGAGCCTGTACTTTTTTCAATAAGATATTTTACTGACAGCAGAGCGTCAGTAAGCTCCGTTCCGCCATATGAGCCTACCTCCATCCAGTAAGAGGAGTAACCAAGCTGTTTCATCATGTACATATAATCACGGCTTGTGAGGGAGGTGTAGTGGCTCAGGGAATTGTAGCCCATTGAGCCGACCAGATTGACCTCGAAAAGCTTGCTTGAGGTCTTTACTCTGTAAAAGCCCTCCGTTTCGTCAAGCCTGTCTGAAAGATCCATTATCTTCTGATGATTAGCCGCACGGAGAGTATTGTTCATGCTTGGGGATACCATATAAATGTTCACGTTTGCGTATGACTCAGCCGCAACAAACATTGCGAGGAAGATAGCGAATATCTTTTTTGATATCCAGCCCTTTTTGTGCAGCAGAACGATAACAGTATAGAAAGCCGCCGCCACAATGAAAAATTCAAGGCAAAGCTCGAGGGCGGTGCTGTCCTGCCAAAGACTTTTGGTGTATTTTGACATTCCGTCACGGTTATTCTCAACAAAGCCCTCAGAGAAGTTGTAAAAGCCGTAGATAAGTGCCGCAAGTATCAGGAAAATAACAAAGTGGTCGCAGTGTTTCTTTCCTTTTGCCACTGCGTTTTCCGATGAAAGAAAATATCCTGCGCAGATAAGTGCAAAGAATATGGTGATGAAAGCGTATCTGCATGGGAACGACATATAGCTTCCCGTGTGCCACATAAGGTTCGCAGGTTCTATTAAAATAGGTACGAGCATCAAAAAGAGCATTATAAGGTCGGTGTTCAAACGCTTGCTTCTCTTTTTGCCGTCAAGAAGAAACACCGCAACTATCACTATCACTGAAGCCGTTGACAACAGCAGGCAGAATGTGGTGTTGTAGTTTGTAATGAATGAGGCGGTTTCGATCTGTTGGATAACTGATTTAGAACGTCCGCTTGACAAAAACTGTAGGAAGCATGGCATCCATACCACCGCTGAAAGCAATGCACCAAGGAGCGAGCCTATAACAAATCTGCATGGAACGTCCCTGTATTTTTCCTCCTTGCGGTAACGCCAACAGCAAAGAGCCATGAAAATCATTATGAAAACAACTATCATGTAGCTGATGTAGTAGTTCACTATCATCATAAGTGTGAGCATGACAGTGTACGGGATAATGCGCTTTTTCTCGAAAAGCTCCCTGAATGCCACCATAAGAAGAGGAAAAAGATACATCATGTCAAGCCATATGTTGTTCTGATAATAGAACATTCCATAGCCGCAGAATGCGTATATGACGCTGAGTACAGCGCCAATGTAAGGGTCAAGCTTTTTCTGACAGGAGCGGAAATATATCTGCGCCGTTACAGCCGCTGTCATCATTTTAAGCACTGTGAGAATGTTCACAAGGTAGATTATGTCAGCCTTGTCAACAAAAAGCACAAGCAAGGTGTAGGGGCTTGCGATAAAGAAGAAGAAAACGCCCCACAGATCCATTCCTCCTGCATTGTGGAAGTTAAGGAACATTCCGTCCTTGCCTGTGAAAATATCCTTGAAGTCGGTGAGCAGAGGTATCACCTGCTGTGACATATCACACCATGATACAGTTCCGTCACCAAAAGGGTAAAGCCCATGCCGATAAAAAGCAAATCCCATTATGAGCAATACAGCCAGAGGTGGGAAGATAAAGGGCAGGGCTTTTTTCAGCTTATCCATTTTGTTCAGTCCTCCATACATAACATAGTTTTTATATTTTTCTTTAAAAAAACATTATAATTATACTCCATTAAGAGCCAAAAATCAATATTAAATAAGCCAACTTTAGGCTTCGTATGATGAAAATTATGTGAAAAACATGGTCTGATGTTGATTTTTTTGCAGTGAGGTGCTATAATAGGCTAGTGAAAAGGCAGAAGTGCCATTAATAATGATCGAAAGGACGATAAAAATGAAACTTAAAAAGCTATTTAGAGCATTGGCTCTTTGCACAGCAGGCGTGCTTGCCTGCGCAATTCTTACAGCCTGCGGAGATAAGGGTGACAGCTCATCACAGACCTCTGCGGCTGACACTGACAAGAAGTTCGTTATCACGCTTTATGCCAATGACGCACCTATCACCTGCGGGAACTTCGAGAAGCTGGTGAAGGAAAAGTTCTATGACGGACTTACTTTCCATAGAGTTGTAGACGGCTTTATGGCACAGGGCGGTGACCCTAACGGTGACGGCACAGGCGGAAGCAAGGAAACTATCAAGGGCGAGTTCTCGGCAAATGGCGTTGAAAACAAGCTGAGCCATACAAGAGGCGTTGTTTCAATGGCAAGAGCCAACGATATGGACAGTGCTTCAAGCCAGTTCTTTATCTGCTACAGCGATAAGGATACTTTCCTTGACGGACAGTATGCGGCTTTTGGCATGGTAACAGAGGGCATGGACGTTGTTGATGACTTCCTCAAGGTGGAGAGAACAACAGGTTCAGACAACGCACAGTCAAAGCCTGTTACGCCTATCAAAATTGTAAAGGCTGAAATGATAGATGATGACGCAGACGGCAACCACAGAGTTCAGTTCACAATGAATTTCTAAGCTGATTTTCACAAAGAGGTGTCCCCATTGGGTGGATACCTTTTTTGTTTACTAAAATGGTTTGGCAAAACAAAAAATTCATAATTTATATATCAAATCACTGATAAAAGCTATTGCAAAAAGCCGTGTGTTCAGTTATAATATATGATATAGGTTTATGCACAGTCGGTATCGTAGGGCTGTCGCTATCAATTTTTGAAAGGAATGTATGTTATGAAGAAATTTGCAGCAGGACTTATTGCAGTGGCAATGAGCGTTACAATGCTTGCAGGCTGCGGAGTGCCTGCTAATACAGTTCACAGCGTTGACGATCTGGAGGGCAAGACTATCGGTGTTCAGCTTGGAACAACAGGCGATATCTATGCCGAGGACGTTAAGGACGCTAAGGTAGAAAAATACAACAAGGGCGCTGACGCTGTTCAGGCTCTGAAGCAGGGCAAGATAGACGCCGTTATAATCGACGCTGAGCCTGCTAAGGTATTCGTTGAGAAGAACGACGACCTTGAAATACTTGACGAGCCATTTGCTGAGGAAGAATACGCTATCGCTATGAAGCTTGACAACACTGAGCTTCAGACAGCTGTCAACGGTGCTCTCAAGGAGCTTAAGGCTGACGGAACACTTGACGCTATCAAGGCAAACTACGTTGGCGAGGACGCTGGCAAGAACCCATACAAGTCCCCTGATAATGTTAGCAGAGATAAGGGTACGCTTGTAATGGCAACAAACGCTGAGTTCCCTCCATACGAGAGCAAGGAGAACGATAAGGTCGTTGGTATCGACGCTGATATGATGCAGGCAGTTTGCGACAAGCTTGGTTATGAGCTTAAGATAGACGATATGGCATTTGATTCTATCATCTCAGCCGTTCAGTCGGGCAAGGCAGACGTTGGCGTTGCAGGTATGACAGTTACACCTGACAGAGAGAAAAACGTTCTTTTCTCTGACACTTACACATCATCAAGTCAGGTAATAATCGTAAGAAAGAAATAATTTTTCACACTTCGGCTGTCGTAGAGCGGCAGCCGAAATTATTTTGATAAAGAACAGGAAGTGCTGAATTGAACAAATTGATCGACGATTTCCAGCAAAATTTTTTGGACGAGAGCCGTTGGCATTATCTTACCAATGGTCTTAAAACAACACTTATCATAACCTTCTTTGCGGTCATACTTGGCTTTGTGTTGGGATTTCTTGTGGCTATAGTCCGCTCTACTCATGATAAGACAGGCAAAATGAAGATACTCAACGCCCTTTGCAGAGTGTATCTTACAGTGATAAGAGGAACTCCTATGGTAGTTCAGCTCCTTATAACATATTTTGTTATTTTTGGTAGTGTGAACATAGACAAGACTCTTGTGGCTGTGCTTGCATTCGGCGTGAACTCAGGCGCATATGTGGCTGAGATAGTCCGTTCAGGTATCATGTCAGTTGATAACGGTCAGTTTGAAGCAGGAAGAAGCCTTGGCCTTAGCTATCGTCAGACAATGATATCAATAGTTCTTCCGCAGGCTTTTAAAACTGTTCTGCCTGCCCTTGCAAACGAGTGCATAGTTTTGCTTAAAGAAACCTCTGTTGCAGGATATATCGCAATTCAGGATCTTACAAAGGGCGGAGATATAATCCGTTCTCAGACGTTCTCGGCATTCATGCCGCTTATAACAGTTGCACTTATTTACCTTATAATGGTAGTTGTGCTTACTCATCTGGTAGGAAAGCTTGAAAGGAGGCTGTCGCAAAGTGATAGACGTTAAACATCTCAGCAAGTCTTTCGGCGAGGTCGAAGTGCTGAAAGATATAAACGAAACTATCGACAAGGGCGAAAAGGTCGTTATCGTTGGTCCGTCAGGCTCAGGAAAGTCCACCTTTCTCCGCTGTCTTAACCTTATGGAAAAGCCGTCCTCAGGTGATATATTCTTCGAGGGCGAGAACATCACTCAGGCGAACGAGCATGAAATGAACAAGCTCAGACAGAGAATGGGCATGGTTTTTCAGCATTTCAACCTCTTCCCACATCTTACAATAAAAAAGAATATCACTCTTGCCCCTGTGAAGCTTGGCCTTATGACAGCCGATGAAGCCGACAAAAAGGCGGAGGAGCTTTTGGAAAGAGTTGGTCTGCCTGATAAGGCTGACGAGTATCCTTCAAGGCTCTCAGGCGGTCAGAAGCAGAGAATAGCCATCGCACGTTCACTGGCGATGAACCCTGAAGTAATGCTTTTTGACGAACCTACTTCTGCACTTGACCCTGAAATGGTGGGCGAGGTGCTGGAGCTTATGAAACAGCTTGCAAACGACGGAATGACAATGGTTGTCGTTACCCACGAAATGGGCTTTGCAAGGGAAGTTGCTTCAAGAGTTCTGTTTATGGCAGACGGAAAAATACTCGAGCAGAACAAGCCGTCAGAGTTCTTTGCACACCCTGAAAATCAGCGTTTGAAAGATTTTCTCTCAAAAATTATATAGAAGCCAACACCGCACAAGGAACGCCTATCGTCTTTGTGCGGTGTTTTTTTGTTTGCAAAGTGCGAAAATGCTTGACATTATGGGCGTTATGGTCTATTATTATTTTATACGACTTTATTTTAATAGGAGATATATAAATGAGTTTAAAAAACGCTTTCACCATTATTTTCGGCAAGCTTATGGTAAAAACTCTGCACCTGCTTGGCAGGGACGCAGGCAACTTTCCGGGGCTTGTGCTGTGGACTATAAATAAAGACTGCCTGAAGGCTTTCAAGGTGGATTGCCCTATCGTTGCTGTCACAGGCACCAACGGCAAGACCTCTGTTACAAACTATCTCAGCCATATTTTTGCAAGCGGTGGAAAGAAAATAATAACAAACCCGGAGGGTAACAATCTCGATACGGGAATATGCTCCCTCCTGCTCAATCACTGCGATATGAGGGGAAGAGTCCATGCCGATTATCTTGTGCTTGAAACTGACGAGTCCCACGTTCCTGTGGTCTATTCAAAGCTCAATTTGCAGACCCTTGTTCTGCTGAATTTCTTCCGTGACCAGCTTGACCGAAACGGCGAGGTGGAAACACTCATACTCAAGGTGAAAAAGTTCCTAGAAACATTTGAGGGCAATGTTGTTCTCAATGCCGATGACCCTAACGTGGCAAGACTTGGGCTTGCTAACCCTAATAACAAGAATATCCACTATTTCAGCGTTGACAGATATCAGGGTGCAACGGATAAGCCTTATGAGGTGGGCGAGGGCAAATTTTGTCCTTTCTGCGATACTGAGCTTGTCTATGACTATTATCAGTATTCACATATTGGCAAGTTCCATTGTCCAAAGTGTGGTTTTGGCAATATCGAGCCTGAGGTGGAGATAAAGAACGTTGACTTGACTGTTCCGTCCTTTGAAGCAGACGGGGAAACATATAAGACCGCTCATAACAGTATCTACTATATGTACAACATGGCGGCTGTCTATACTGCCGCAAAGCTCTATAATTTTGATAAGGCTATATTGCATGACACTTTCGAGCATTTCGAGGTGAATAACGGCAGACTTGAACGCTTTGAGGTTGACGGCTCAAGCCTTCTTGTGAATCTTGCCAAAAACCCTGTTGGCGCAAACATGACCCTGCGTGTGATGAACGAGCAGGCAGGCTCAAAGGAACTGCTTTTTGTCCTTAACGATAACCTTGCAGACGGCCATGACGTTTCTTGGATATGGGATATAAACTTCTCTGTGTTCAATAATGTTGACAGAGTTGTGACTTCTGGTACAAGAGCATATGATATCGCCATAAGAATAAAATGCTCAGGCTATGACCCTGATAAGATATTCGTTTATCCCGATCTTGACGAAGCAACAGCGTCACTCTTCTCCACAAAGGGTGATAAGTTCGCCATAGCCAATTATACTGCTATCCAGCCGACAAGAGTCGCAATAAAAAGATATAAGAGCCTGAAAGAAAACGGGGAGGAAAAGTAAAATGGAAAAACTGAAAATTCTTCATATGTATCCTAATATGCTTGACCTTTACGGTGACAGCGGCAACGTTGAAGTGCTTTCTTACCGCTGTAAAATGCGTGGCATAGAGCTGGAAGTTTCAAAGCATCTTATTGGTGACAAGGAAACTGATTTCACTCGGTATGATATCATCTATCTTGGGGGCGGAGCAGACTTTGAACAGCAGATACTTGCAGATGACCTCGTTTCCTGCAAGGACAGTATCATGGAAGCTTATAAGGCAGGAACATTTTTCCTGATGATATGCGGCGGCTATCAGCTCATGGGTCAGTATTATAAGGACTCAAACGGTGAGAAAGTGCCGGGACTGGGGCTTTTTGATTACTATACTGTGGCGTCTACCGATAAAAGATGCAGATGTATCGGTAATATCGTCATCGAGGCTCAGCTTGACGGAGAAAAATACAAGGTGATAGGCTTTGAAAACCATGGCGGACAGACCACCAACGTCAAGTCCCCATTCGGAAAAGTCCTTTCAGGCAACGGCAACGAGTTTGAAAGCAGTACTGAGGGCTATATGGAAAAAAGCGTTATCGCAACCTATCTCCACGGTCCGCTCCTGTCTAAAAATCCAAAGGTCAGCGACTATGTTATCTCATATTGCATGAGCCGTAAGCTTGGCGAAAAGTATATCCCTGAGCCTATAAACGATAAGCTTGAAGAGGATTGCCGCAAACAGCTTTTTGAGAGGCTTGGTGTGTAAAAATGTTTTCACTGTTCAAAAAGAAGCAGGCTCAGAGCGAGCCGCCTCTGAAAAAGAAAATAAAGGATATGAAGTGCAGAAAAATAAACTACGTTGACGAGGGCTTTGATACCCTCGCTTCGGAAATGTCTGCCGACCCGAAAGCTATTCTCAGGCTCAAGCCTGTGAACTATTATGCCATAAAAAATAAATATATCATGGGGAAAGTTTATACATCTGAGGATTATCAGGAGAACTATGTGCAGTTTTTCAGATACGAGTATGACCACGAGTGCGGAAAAACTGATATCTACCCCCTAAGTGCAGAGCTTATGTCAAAGGCTCTTGCGAAGGTGGGCATAATAATAGACCTGAAAGCCCTTGCCAAAGACCAGTGAGGAAACGAAAATGGCTTCAAAACTTGACGAATTTGATATGAAAGCCCCTGTGGCTGACCTGCTTTATCCATCTGTGGAAAAGCACAACGCAATGAAAAAAAGAGCTGCCGCCCTTGAAAAGCTCCCCAGAGCCTTTGTTGACAATCTGGAGCTTGAAAAGGTGGCTGATTTTATCACGCCCCATTACCAGTATCGTGTAATGAGGCTTTTTTGTGAGGTTTGCGACGATGAGGAGGTAATAAACTACCGCCTTGATATCCTTGATGATTTCATAAGGCTTCCGTCATTGTCTGCCACCATACGCAAGGTGATAAATGTTATGGTGGAAAATGACAGAAAGAACATCTATAATCTTACTACTCCCGACAGCTTTTCACAGCTTGATGATGCCATAAGCGGCTTTGACGCTTACATACAGTGCATGGAGATAATGCACGATTTTTATGGAAAAATGAAAGATAAGATATGCTCAGAGGGCGTAAAAAAGCTTTTTGCGTTCTTTGAGGAGCATTACGGTGACAAGCATTATATATCCCTGAAGGGTGAGATAGAGAAGCTTAAAAAGGCACTCTATGACCGCATACGAAGCGTTACAGTCGCCATAAACCTCGATGAAAGGCTAGTTCCTGTTTCAGCAGGCATTATAGAGCTTTCAAAAGAGCGTTACGATATAAAGCCGTCCCTTGTTGACAGGATACTTTACCATGGGGCAAAGTTCAACGATAAGGCTGTTGTGAAAAATCTCAGAAAAAAGTATAATGACAGCGAGGTGTCTGACGATAAGCTTATCAACACTGTGGATAAGACCCTTTTTGACGAGCTTAGCGATCTTACTGATACTTTTGTGAAAATGATAGACAAGGTGCTTGCTGAGTATCAGAAAGCAGGCATTGCCGATATGCGCTATATAGACTATCAGCTTGAATACTACATGGGCGCAGTGGCTGTGATAGAAGCCTGCGAAGATCAGGGGCTTAAAATGTGCCGTCCGAAAATTCTTCCTGCAGGTGAGAGAAAAGCCGTCATAAAGGATATCTTTGACCCTGTTTATTTCCGTGAAGCCAGGATATATAATCTTGACCACAAGGAGAAAAAATCCGTTGTCACAAACGATATCACCATGGGAGGTGACAGCGAGGGCTTTTATGTGCTGACAGGCGCAAATAATGGCGGAAAGACCACATTTCTCCGTGCGGTCGGCCTGTGTCAGATAATGGCGCAGACAGGGCTTTATGTGCCTGCTTCATACTGTGAAATATCCCTTGTGGACTATATCTACACTCAGTTCCCACAAGAGGAAAAAACAGGTATCGACACCAGCCGTTTCACCACAGAGATAAAAGAGTTCCGTGAAATAAGCGACACTATCACAGCGAACAGCCTGCTTCTTATGAACGAGTCTATCCAAAGCACGACCCCCAGGGAGTGCGTCGAGGTCGCCTGCGAGCTTTTGAGGATATTCTGCAAAATGGGCGTAAGAGGAGTTTTTGCAACACATCTTGTGGATATCGCATACAAGACCGTGGAGCTTAATAAAGACAGTACGCTCAGAACAAAGCTTGCAAGCATTGTCGCCGACGCAGATGATGAAACAGGAGAGCGAAAGTATAAGATAGTCCGTGGAATGCCCCGTGACAACAGCTTCGCTCAGACTATCCTTAAACAATACGGCATAGATATGGAAACGATAGAAAAGCGTATAAGAGAGAATAAAGCCTGACTATTACAAAATTGTAACCATACTTGAAAATTTCTTTGATGTGTGATATACTGAAACATACAACTATGAAGACAGGAGATAAAACCATGAAAAAGATACATAGAACATTGAGCCTTTTTACAGTCGCTGCAATGTGCACCGCACTTCTCTGCTCATGCGGAGAGGTGCCCGACAGTTCACAGACCGACAGCAGCTCAAAGGCAGACACAACTACAACAGCCGACACTACGGCTGATACAACCACCACAGGGGAGGCGAGCAGTACAGCTTCTGCCACTTCTGCACCTGACAGCAGTGTTTCAGACAGCTCATCAGCGGTAACGGACGATACAAAGACGAACGGTATCACACCTGCTATGTGGAAAGTGACTTCACCTGAGGGCAACACAATGGTGATGCTCGGCTCTTTCCATGCACTGAAAGACGAGTGCTATCCGCTCCCTGAGGCAGTAACGAATGCGTATAATAATGCTGATATACTTGCGGTGGAGTGCGATATAACCTCCACAAGCGAGGACGGCGAGTATATGAAAAATCTTATGAAGCAAATGCTTTATAATGATAACACAAAGCTCAGCCAGCATATTTCCGAGGAAGCATATTCAGCACTGCAAACATATCTCGGCTATTGGGGCATGGATATCTCCGCCCTGGAGGTCTACAGACCATGGGCTGTTTCAAGCACCCTTGATACCCTGCTTATTCAGGATTCCGGCTTTGACTCGGAAAAGGGTCTTGATAACTTCCTTCTTACCACCGCCCATGCAGACGGTAAGGAGATATATGAAGTTGAGTCGGTGGATTTCCAGATGAATCTGCTCATAAATTTCTCTGACGATATCTATGACCTTATGTTCAGAAGCTATGAGGGTGAAACCAAGGAGAGCCAAAAGCAGGCTCTTGAAGATCTCTATACCGCATGGAAGTCGGGGGATATCGAAACCTTTCTTGAGGAAGATAACGAGGAGGAGCTTGCAGGCTATACCGAGGAGGACAAAAAGATCGCTGAGGATTATAATAACCAAATGCTCTATGACAGAAACAAGAACATGGCAAAAGCTGCCGAGGATCTTATGTCACAGGGCAAGAACGTGTTCTATGTTGTTGGTGCGGCACACTATGCAGGCGAGGGAGGAATAATCGACCTGCTTGAAAAAGACGGCTACACAGCCGAGCGTGTGCAGTATTGATGGATTTATGATTTGTATAGGGGAAAGGGGTAAAAAATAAATGCCACATTCATCAGGGGGAGGCTCTCACAGCGGAGGGTCACACAGCGGCTCAGGCTTTTCCGGCTCTTCATCAAGCTCGGGAGGGTCGAGTGCTAAACACATAAAGCACACAAGCTTTCCCGGGGCAAGAAGATATGTATACTATGAGAACTATCGTCCTGTCTATGTCTATGCAGACTATGACATAACCGAAAAAAGAAGTCCTTTGAGATTTCTTATGCTGCTTTTCTATCTGCCGTTTATTTTATTCACATTTTCTATGTTTGCCGAGGCTTATCATCACCCTCATAAGCTTCCCCAAAACTATGATTATAAAATAGTTGTGGAGGATAAAGCAAATGTCCTTGGCAACACCGCAGAGCTTAGAAACTCGCTGGTGGCATTTTATAACCGCACCGGTATCTCACCTGCGGTCATAACAGTGGAAAATTCCGATTGGCAGGGAATTTATTCAGACCTTGAAAATTATGCCTATGACCTGTATGTGAACCACTTTGCTGACGAGAGCCATTGGCTCATAGTTTACTCTACCCCTGACGGCTATTCTTCCTCTGACGGCTTTGAGGATTGGTATTGTGAGGGTATGCAGGGCAATGATACAGATGATGTTCTGACAGAATCAGTAACGAACAGCTTCAATGACGAGCTGCAGAAAAATCTCACGGCGAGAACACGCTATACAGTGTCCTCGGCTATCAGCACATCATTTGACGACCTGACGCCTACCATAATGAAGAGTAAAGTAAATTGGACTATGCTATTTACTTCAGTCGCCATTCTGGCATTTGTGTGTCTGCACGCCTGCCTTATGATAGGTATAAATCCAAAGGCGAGAAAATATGCCAAAGCAAAGCCATGTTCTGACGCAGCTCAGGAAAAAGCCTGCGAATATTGCGGCTATACCTATGTTGTAGACACCTGTACAGAATGTCCTCATTGCGGAGCGCCTATCCCACCGGAGGATCAGCCTGGGGCACGATTTACCTGATAAAAAAAATCACCGCCTGAGAAGCTATTTCTCTCAGGCGGTTTTGTGTTGTATTTAGCCGTACATCTCTGTCTGCTCAGCGTAGCTGTAGATTATCTCGGAGTCAGGGTCAATGGCAACTCCCTTTGCGTGGAAAAGCTCTGTTATGGTAACGAACTCGTAGCCCTGTTCTTTAAGTGCAGGGATTATCTTATCAAGGGTTGCAACTGTCTGAACGTTTCCGTTCATATCGTGAAGTAGGATAATTCCCCCGTCCCTAGCCTGTGCAAGCACCTTTTCAACACGCTCCTCAACGCCTATGGCATTGTTGTAGTCCTCTGCACCATATCCGCATATAAACGGCATATCCACAGCGTCAAACATGGTCTGATTTACCGCAATATATGGCGGACGGAAAAACTGCGGACGTTCGCCAACAGCCTCTTCCACCTTGTCAGAGGTAAAGTTTATCTCGGCTTTTATCTCCTCTGCGGTCATTTTTGTCATGTCAGGGTGGCTCTGAGAGTGGTTTTCAATGTCACAGCCCATGTTGTAAGCACGCTTCATGACCTCTGCACTCTCGTCTGTGATGTTGTTTCCGATAACGAAAAACGAAGCCACAATGCCGTGTTCTTCAAGCTTGTCAAGCACAAGGGGAGTTGTGTCAGTGTTAGGGCCGTCATCAAAAGTGAGGGCTATCACTTTTCCGTAGTCAGACTTGTCACGAAGCTGTCTGCGCTTATTCTGTGAACTGCTGTCCTCAGACTTTGAGCTTTCTTTTTCCAGACTGCTGTTTTCACCAGTCCCACAGCCCACTCCCATAGCAAGGCTGAAAGCCACAGCACCCATAAGAATAGTTTTAAGCACCTTTTTCATAAGATTTTCTCCTTCATGTTTATTATCTCTATGATATCATATTTCCACTTGATTTTCAATAGAATTTGATGATAAAGCAACAAAAAAACGAGCGGTCAAAAACCGCCCGTCAAATGTCTTTTATTTTTCAGAATGTTTCTTGTCCTTGAAGAATTTTCTGTATATTGCCACTGTTATAACAGCATATATCGTTCCCGTTAGAACGCCTGCGATAACGTCGCTTGGATAATGTACTCCCACATATAGCCTTGACAGTGCAATGAGTGTTGCCACTATAAGTGCAGGCACGCCATGTTTTTTCGGCATCTCCATGAACATTACCACCGCCACTGCAAAGGAAGCTCCCGAATGTCCCGAGGGAAAGGAGAAGTCCGATTGTGCCCCTATTATCCTGTTAAGCCCTTCTATAGCTTCATATGGTCTTGTTCTGGCAATAATGTTTTTCAAAATAATGTTGTTTATAAGAAAAGTCACCGCAAGGGAGCATGAACACACGATGCCTGTTGTTCTAGTCTTTTTCAGTATGAGAAGTAAAACGCATATGCCTATCCATAACGCACCTCCGTTTGCAAGATATGTTATGAACTTCATTATGGGGTCGAGCCACCCTGTACGCAGGTTGTCCTGTATCCATAACAGTATGTCGCCGTCTAGTTTAAGTAAGGTGTCTAACATTTATCCTCCTGCCATTTATGTAAATCTATCCCTTGAATATATTTACATCAAAACTGACAAGCCCGTCAAAAAACGAGCCTGTCCTTTGTGTATTAATGCTTTAGTTCATATTTTCGCAAATTAATATTATGATAAGTTCATTTTCGTGTATAAAAAGCTTAAAATCATGTGTCATACCCTTAACAAATTCAATTTGCATAGAAATTTGATTTCCATTTACAGCTTAACAGGCTCTATCTTCCAGATGTTTTCTGCATAGTCCTTGATAGTTCTGTCAGAAGAGAACTTCCCTGCATTGGCAATGTTCAGCCAGCACTTCTTAGCGAATGCAAGCTTGTCCTTGTAGTCTGCGTTGACCTTGAGCTTTGCATGAACATAGCTTTCAAGGTCGCCAAGAACATAGTAGTGGTCAGGAACGTGCCAGCTTGCACCGTCAGTGAGCGCCTTGTAAAGCTCCTTGAAGCTGCCCTCCTCGTTGGACGGAACGCCGCCGTCTGAAAGACTGCCGTCAATAAGCTTGTCAAGAACACGCTTTATCTTGTCGTTTGAGAAAAGTATCTCTCTAGGGTCATACTTTGGCATTATCTCAGCCAGCTCCTCTACTCTTGCACCGAAGATGTAGTTGTTCTCTTCGCCTGCCTCCTGAACGATCTCAACGTTAGCTCCGTCATAAGTTCCCAGTGTGACCGCACCGTTGAGCATAAGCTTCATGTTGCCCGTGCCGCTTGCCTCGGTGCCTGCTGTAGATATCTGCTCGGAAACATCAGCCGCAGTAACAAGCTTTTCCGCATAGGAAACGTTGTAGTTCTGTACGAAAACCACCTTGATAAGATCCTTTGTGTCAGGGTCAGCGTTCACAAGCTTGCTTATCTCGCCAATAAGCTTGATGATAGCCTTAGCCCTCCTGTATCCCGGTGCAGACTTAGCACCGAAAATAAATGTTGTCGGTGTGAAGTCCTTTATAGAGCCGTCCTTGATGCCATAGTAGATATACAGTATAGACAAAGCGTTAAGGAACTGCCTCTTGTATTCGTGCAAACGCTTGATCTGAATGTCAAAAATAGTGTTCGGGTCGATATCAACATCGTCATGCTCCTTTACAAACGCAGCAAGGCGGTTTTTCTGCGCCTCCTTAACAGCCATGAACTCGTTAAGAACAGCTTCATCATCAGCATATTTTTCAAGCTTTTTAAGCTCGTCCAAGTTCTTCACCCAATCTGCATTGCCAAGAAGCTTTGTGATAAGTGCGGAAAGCTCAGGGTTGCAAAGTGCGAGCCAACGTCTTTGTGTGATACCATTGGTCTTGTTCTGAAATCTCTCAGGATAAAGCTCATACCAGTCTTTAAGAGCGTCCTTTTTCAGTATCTCAGTGTGGATAGCCGCAACGCCGTTTATATAGCTTGAAACATAGATAGCCATAAACGCCATTTTTACCATGCCATCGCCAACAGGAGAAAGCTTTGAGATATACTCTCTGTCCTTTTTGAGAGCGTACATATCCTTTATAAAACGCTCGTTTATCATAAGAATGTATGTGTAGACCTCAGGCACTACCTTTTCCACAAGTCTGCAATCCCACTTTTCAAGAGCCTCAGCCATGATAGTGTGATTTGTGTAGTTAAAGACCTTGTGAGCGATCTCAAAAGCCTTGTCAAAGTCATATCCATGTTCAGCACAAAGCTGTCTTATAAGCTCTGGCACAGCGATAACAGGGTGAGTATCGTTAAGCTGGATAGTAATATAGTCGCCAAGGTTGTCAAGAGTGCCGAACTTAGCCAAATGCTTTTTGATTATATCCGTCACAGAAGCAGAGGAGAAGAAATATTCCTGTTTAAGTCTGAGTATCTTGCCCTCTTCACAGTTATCGTTAGGATAAAGCACCTTTGAGATATTCTCAGCGTCATTTTTAGCCTTTACAGCACCGTCATAGTTACCGCAGTCAAACTGAGCGAAGTCGAAATCCTCCACGCTCTCAGCCTGCCAAAGTCTGAGTGTGCCAACGTTCTTAGTGCCAAAGCCGATAACAGGCATATCATAAGGCACAGCGTAAACAGTCTGGTCGCCGTATTTAACGACTACCTTGTCATTTTCGCATCTCTTAGACCAAGGGTCGCCGTACTTAGTCCAGTTGTCAGCTTCTTCCTTTTGGAAGCCGTCAACTATCTTCTGCTTGAAAAGTCCATACTTGTATCTGATTCCGTAGCCGTCCAAAGGCAGGTCATGAGCGGCGGCGGAATCGAGGAAGCAAGCGGCAAGTCTGCCAAGACCACCGTTGCCGAGGGCGGCGTCCTCTATTTCTTCAAGGTCATTAAGACTTCTGCCGTGAGCCTTCAAAAGCTCGTCCACCTCGTCAGTTATACCAAGGCAAAGGAGATTGTTATAAACGGCTCTGCCCATAAGGAACTCCATGGAGAAATAGCAGGCTCTACGGCTGTCAAGGTGGGCCTTTCTGCTGTTCTCCCAATCGCTGTCGATAAGCTCCATAACAGTAGCCGACAGGCTTTCGTGGAGCTGCCAAGGCAGAGCTTTTTCAACGCTCGTGCCAAACTTTTTTTTCAGGTCTTTACTAAGTTCGCTGTAAAACAGTTCTTTGTTCATTGGTTTTTTTATCCTTTCTGATATTTTATGTATTCTATTGTGCTTTTTTTATTTATCCGTATATTGTATGCGCAGGGGCGAACATTGTTCGCACGCATTTGTCTTGCCTCTCAAATTTTCCGTCTGCTACCACATTGGATTTACATCTTGTTCGGCAAACGAAAAAATTTCTCCTATCACACCTGTAGGGGACGACGCCCTCGGCGTCCCGCACCCCTCGCCGTTTCGACTGCAATCTCATTTGTGTTATCCGCACAATGTTGCTCTGCACAAATTCTGGATAATTTAAACCTTGTCACTTCGAGTGGGACGTCGCATTTCTGTGAAACAGAAATTGAGCCATTTCCCTACAATGTTTTGGTCAACTTTCTTCTGCCGCAAAATCGCTGTCGCTCTTTGCGGATCTACGTTGCGCTAAGGGATAAAAAAGCGGTGCAGATTGAATTTTCCGATATTACTTTTATCTGGTATCAAACTTTCATGTGCTTTTTAGTTTTATTCTGCACCGCTTGTAGGCTTACGCCTATTGAGGCTCTGCCTCAAACTCCGCAGGGGCTTTGCCCCTTGACCCCACAAGCCCTCTAGCGTCGGGCTTGAGCCTGCGCTTTATTGCTCGCTACGCTCGGTGCTTGTGCACAACTCTGATAAGCTATGCACATTCCTCACTCCTCACTCCTCACTTGAGCGTTGCTCTATCTGCCATACACCGCTGTTATCTTCGCCAATCTCTCCGCCAAAGTATCATCAAGCTTATCAAAGCTTTCCAATCTCCACTTCCAATTTGCTCCCACTGTTGACGGTGTATTCATTCTGGCTTTATCGTCAAGGCAAAGTACATCCTGCATTTGTGCGATAGCTGTATCACACACGCTGGACCAACAAAGTCTTACCATTGCCCAAGGCACGAACTCGTCTTTTGTAACTCCAAGATAGTCCTTGCAGTAGCTTCTGGTCTTTTCGTCACAGCTTTTTATCCAGCCAAGTATGGTTTCGTTATCGTGCGTACCTGTATAGCAAATGCTGTTTGTGGTCTTAAAATTGTGGGGCAGATAGCCGTTTGTGTTATCAGAATCAAAGCCGAACTCCAGCACCTTCATGCCGGGATATCCGCTTGCGTTGAGCATTTTTACAACGTGCTTTGTAAGAAAACCCAAGTCCTCTGCGATTATCTTCACGTCCCCAAGCTGTTTTCTCACTTCTTTGAAAAGCCTCATGTCAGGACCTTTTCTCCACTTGCCCTTTTTGGCGTTCTTTGCACCGTATGGTATGCAGTAATAGCTTTCAAAGCCCCTGAAATGGTCTATTCTCACCACGTCATAGGTGTCAGAAGCCGCCTTTATACGCTCTACCCACCAGCGGAATTTATCTCTTGCTATGTATTCCCAGTTGTAAAGAGGGTTGCCCCAAAGCTGACCGTCTGCCGTGAATGCGTCAGGTGGACATCCTGCCACCTCAACAGGCTTTTTCTCTTTGTCAAGGCTGAAATACTGCGGTGTACTCCACACCTCAACACTGTCATATGCCACATATATGGGGATATCGCCTATTATCTCGATGCCCTTTTCATTGGCATAAGCCTTGAGCTTTTTCCACTGCTGGAAATATTTATACTGCACAAAGCACCAGAAGTCTATATCATTTGCATATTCTTTTCTAGCACTTTTTATCGCCTTAGGCTTGTACATTTTCAGCGGTTCGTCCCATTCATACCAAGCCTTGCCCTTGTTGGCAAATTTCAGTGACATAAACAAAGCGTAATCGTATATCCAGTCTTTGTTTTCCACCACGAATTTTGAGTATGCCTTTTCAGGCTTCTTGCGAAAACGCTTGTGTGCCGTCCTAAGCACCTTAAAAATGACCTCGTATATCTTGCCGTAGTCAACAGACCCTTTGTCATCGCCCCACTCAATATCCTTATATTCCGCAGGTTTCAGATAACCCTCTTTTTCCAGAGCTTCAAGGTCTATAAAGTATGGATTTCCGGCGTGAACAGAAAAGCTCTGATATGGCGAATCACCATAGCTTGTAGGAGATATAGGAAGTATCTGCCAACATTTTTGGTGAGCCTTTTCAAGAAAATCCACAAAAGCATAAGCCTCTTTGCCAAGCTTTCCGATGCCGTAATCGTTAGGCAGAGAGGATATGTGCATTAAAATACCTGACTTACGCATAAAAATGCTCCTTTCATGTAAAAACCGCACCTATGTGAAAATTTCAGTGCAGTCACATATAATACATCATTATGATTATACTACTTTTCAGCCATTTTTGCAATAGAAAAACCGCCATATATTTCAGTTAAGAACTATTTTAATTTTGCCGCCCTGACTTGTCATATAAAAATGATCATGACATAATGAAAAAAATATCGAGAAAAATGCAAAATATACTTGACATTTTAGAAAATATGATGTATACTATGATCAACGAGAAAGAAAGGAGCGGCTGCAAAACTTGAAAAATAAAAAAATGAAAATAGCAAGGCTTGAAAAGGATATGAACCAAGAGGATCTTGCAAAAGCCGTTGGCGTAACAAGACAAACTATCGGAATGATAGAATCAGGCAATTATAACCCGACCTTAAAGCTTTGTGTCGCTATCTGCGACGCTTTGGATAAGACTCTCAACGACCTGTTTTGGACAGAAAAGGAAGAAAGGAAAGATGACAAATGAAACTTAACAAAGAAAAGCTTGAAACTCAGATAACAGATGGTGTTGACGAGCGTGTCAAACAGGCGAACGATTCAGCCCTTGCGGCAGTGGGCATAGTGTCGATATTCTGCGTGTTGATCTCGCTTTTGTATCGGTTGTATACCGACCAGAACCCGTTGCCTGATCTTATAAGCGTTGTGGTGATGATGATAACCTATACGGTGGTGAACAGTAAAAATCATATTTATGATATACCGAGATCATTCACAGGCAAGACTCTTGACACAGGTACGGACAAAAAGAGCAGAAAGAGCAGAATTAAGTTTTATGCTCTTGATTCATTGGTCTTTGCAGCCATGTTTACCGTTATAGATCTGGTTGTCGATACGAAATTCAGCGTTTCCTCTGCTGTATTAGATGTAGTTATAGGCTTTGCAGTATCTATTGTGATCGACTATCTCCTGCATGAGCACACCATAAAGAAATACAATAAGTATATCGATACATTGGAAAATGATGACGACGAAGAAAATGAGTAAAAAAATCCCGAGAGCATTCAAAACGCCCTCGGGATTTTTTTATCTTATTCGTGAGTTATCATCATAAGCACCGCAAAGTAGTGGAAAACACTTCCCGCAATGGTGAACAAATGCCATATTGAGTGAAAATATTTTTTGTTCTTTTTAACATAGAAAATAACGCCTACAGTGTAGAAAAGTCCGCCTATAAGAATAAACCACAAGGACAGAGGATAAACTTTTTCTATCATAGGCTTGACAGCGATTATAACTACCCAGCCCATTGCGATATAGCATACAACAGAAGGTTTGCGGAACTTTTCAAGGTCAATGGAGTTCAGCACAATGCCAAGAATAGCCGCACCCCAAACGATTCCGAAAAGAACCCAGCCAAATGCACCTCTCAAAGGCACAAGGGTGATAGGGGTGTAGGTGCCTGCGATGAGGAAGAAAATGGTATTGTGATCCATTATCCTGAAAAACTTTTTGGCTTTTGGATTGGTGATAGCGTGATAAAGGGTTGACATGGTGTAAAGTATGATAAGAGAAGCTCCGAAAATAGCGGAGCTTACAACGCCCCAAGCGTTGGAGTAAATGGCAGCGAGAACGATAAGAACGGCAGTGCCGGCAATGGATAGCAGACCGCCTGCACCATGGGAAACGGAGTTGAAGATCTCCTCGCCGAGGGTGTATCTTTTGGTTAGATCCTGAGATTGGATCTCAACAGATTTTGACATAGTATCATTTCCTTTCCGATAGGACCGAGAATTTGCATATAAGTTTTATTACTATAGTATAGTAACATTTTTTTAGACACTTGTCAAGTTTAAATACAGGTGTAAAAAGTGAGGAGTGAGGAATTAGGAATGAGGAATTAGGAATGGGCAAAGCTGACCAGAGTTGTGCCCCAACACCGAGCGAAGCGAGCAAAAGGTCCAGGGGCACGCCCCTGGTCAGGGTCAAGGGGTGAAACCCATTGTGGGGGTCTGGGGGCAAAGCCCCTAGCGGAGCTTGAGGCAGAGCCTCCATAGGCGTAAGCCTACTAAGCGGTGCAGTACAAATCCAAAAAGCACATAGAACCCAAACATCAAATAAAACCAACATCGAAGCATAAACCTGCACCGCCTCCCCTCTCCCCAGGCAAATGTAAATCCGCAAAGAGCGAAGCGATTTTGCGGCACAGCAAACTCGCCCGAATAATCCGTAGGGGCGAACATCGTTCGCCCGCATGGTATGCAACCAGTACCATGTAAACAAAATACCCCCAATAACTTAAATCAAAAAAAAATTTCAAAACCCCCTTGACAAAACATGAATATATGATATAATAAACATATGAACAGTTATTCATATGATGAATTGAAATGACCCATATCGAATATACTAAAACAATAATAAGAAAAGGAGAGCGAAAATAAATGAGCGAGAATACAGTAAAGCATGAGCATAAGCAGTGCGGAGGAAAGAATATAGAGAAAATGGAGGAAATAGGGAAAACAATGCCCGTTGAGGAGGAGATATATGACGTGGCAGAGCTTTTCAAAGTCCTTGGCGACCAAACAAGAGTGAAAATACTCTTTACCCTTATAAAGGACGAAATGTGCGTGTGCGATATCGCAGAGCTGTTGGAAATGTCACAGTCCGCTATCTCGCATCAGCTCAGAGTGCTGAAACAAGCAAGACTTGTGAAGTATAGACGTGAGGGAAAAACAGTCTATTATTCAGTTTCCGATGAACACGTCGCTATCATACTCAATATGGGTATCGAGCATATCAGCGAGTAAAGAAAGTAATCTGATCTTTGTAGTATAGGAGAATGTGAAATGAGTAAAATGACTTTGCTTCTTAAGGAACTCGATTGTCCTCATTGTGCGGAAAAGATCGAGAAACGTGTGGGCGAGCTTTCAGGCGTTAAAAGCTCTAGCCTTGACTTTATCAATAAAAAGCTCACAGTTGATTTTGACGGCGATAAAAACGCCCTCTTTACCGAGATAGAAAATGTCGTCCATAAGCTTGAACCTGACGTTAGCGTGAAAGAGCTTGGCGATTGCGCTGAGAAAACTCTCTATCTGAAGCTGGAGGATCTCGATTGCCCTAACTGCGGTGAAAAGATAGCGAACCGTGTGGGTGAGCTTGCAGGCGTTGTTTCATCAAACGTCGATTTTATCAGCAAAAAACTTACTGTCAAAACAGACGGCTCTAATCCTGACCTGCGTATCATGATAGAAGATACCGTCCATCAGCTTGAGCCTGACGTTACTGTTAAGGATTATGGTGCTCAGACAGCAGAGGAAGAGCCTGTGAATGACCATAAGGGCGAGATAGTCAAGCTTTCAGTGGCTATCGTGTTCTTTATCGTATCAATGCTCTTGGATAAGCTTGGAAGCGGCACTGTATGTGAGTATCTCAGTGCAGGCCTTGCAATAGTTGCTTACCTTATCGCAGGTCTTGACGTTGTTATCGCCGCTGTAAGAAACCTTGTTAAAGGCGAGGCTTTTGACGAATCTCTGCTCATGACTATCGCAACAGTTGGCGCATTTGCACTTAAAGACTTCCGTGAGGGTGCAGCCGTTATGCTGTTCTTCCAGGTGGGCGAGCTTTTCCAGACTATCGCAGTAGAGAAGTCAAGAAAATCTATCACAAAGCTTATGGAGCTTAAGCCTGAGTCTGTAACAGTTGTAAGAAACGGCAAAACATACGAGCTTCCTCCTGAGGATATCCTCAAGGACGAGATGATCGCAGTAAAAACAGGCGAGAGAATACCTCTTGACGGTATCGTAACAGAAGGAGAATCAGAGCTTGATACATCAGCACTTACTGGTGAGTTTCTTCCGGTCGAGGTCAAAGCAGGGGACAGCGTCCTCAGTGGCTCAACAAATCTGAGAGGACTTCTCAAAGTTCGGGTCACAAATACCTTCCACGAGTCTGCAGTGTCGAAAATTCTCGATATGGTGCAAAACTCCAGCGAAAGAAAAGCCAAGACCGAAAAGTTCATCACACGTTTTGCAAGAGTTTATACCCCTGCGGTAGTAATTGCTGCACTTGCACTCGTGTTTATACCAAGCTTCATTCTGGGCTTTGACCAGTTCTCAAAATGGCTCTATAGAGGACTTCTGTTCCTTGTAATATCCTGCCCATGTGCACTTGTTATCTCAGTTCCTCTCTCGTTCTTCGCAGGAATAGGCGGAGCATCTAAAAAGGGAATACTTATAAAGGGTGCAAAGAATCTCGAAACAATGGCGAAGTGCAAAACTCTCGCAGTGGATAAAACAGGTACTCTCACAAAGGGCAAGTTCACTGTCCTCAGCGTAAACCCACAGGGCGTTTCACAGGATATCCTCCTTGAAGCCGCCGCATATGCAGAAAGTATGTCAACTCACCCTATTGGTATCTCCATAGTGCAGAGATACGGCAAGGAAATAGACGGTGCAAGACTTTCTGATGTTGTAGAGATAGCAGGAAACGGTGTAAGAGCAAAGCTTGACGGCAAGGAGATACTTTGCGGAAAGAAAGCACTTCTTGAAACAAACGGCATTGCCGCACAAAGCTCAGAAGACTCCGCAACGGCAGTTTATGTTGCCCTTGACGGCAAGTTCATAGGTGAGATACTCTTAGGCGACGAGATAAAAGAAACCTCCGCCACAGCCGTTTCAAGACTTAGAGAACTTGGGGCCGAAACTGTCCTCCTCACAGGGGATAAGAAAGATACCGCCGAAAAGGTGGCAAAGAAAGTGGGCATAAAAACATTCTTCAGTGAGCTTCTCCCTGAAAACAAGGTTGAAAAGGTCGAACAGCTTATAAAAGACCCCGACCGCAGACTTGTTGCATTCGCAGGGGACGGAATAAATGACGCACCTGTTATCGCAAGAGCCGATATCGGTATCGCAATGGGTGGCTTAGGCTCAGATATCGCCATTGAAGCCGCAGACGTTGTGCTTATGAACGACGATCCGTCAAGCATAGCAGACGCAGTAAAGATATCCCGAAAGACTATGACAATAGTTAGAGAGAATATAATTTTTGCCCTTGGAGTAAAAGCTCTTGTGCTTATATTCGGTGCATTGGGACTTGCAGGAATGTGGCTTGCGGTTTTCGCAGACGTTGGCGTAGCCGTAATAGCTATCCTCAACGCCCTAAGAAGCAGCAGAATAAAATAAGGCTATGTGTAGACCTGCAAATGCCCATAAAGACGGCATTGGCTTGTAGGGGCGAACAGTGTTCGCCCGCTTCTCCACAACAACGTAAAAATAAAAAGGCGGACGCTGGAAAAAGCTCCGCCTTTTTTCTGTCATTGACAATAAGCCTGATATGTACTATAATATTGGTATTGTAAAAATGAACGGAGGTGCAGTCAGGTGGCTAATAAAGACAGACAACAAAACTACACAAACGATAATAAGCCTCAGGACTACTACGAACAGGAATATCAGCGACAGCTTGACGAGTTCAATCGCATAAGCGGTGCTGGCGGACAGCGTGTTCAGCAAATAGACGAGGGCGTGAACGACTTTGACGATTACTATGACGCTGGCTACCCTGATGATCATACACAGGGTACAGCTCAGCCATACGGGCAGGGAAGCCGTTCATCATCAGATTACGCAGGCTCATACAGAGAAAGCACTCCAAGACGGCAGACACAGAGCAGACAAACGTCACGTCCACAGAACGGACAGAGCAAGCAGAGAGGTTCAGGCAAGTCAGCAAAAAGCAATAAGACCTCAGCCCAAAGACGAAATAATGACCTGCAATTTGGCAAAAACAATAAAAGCCGTAACGGTCAGACGAACAAAAAAGGTAAAAACAAAGTGGAAAATAAAAAAAGACACCCTATAAAAACCTTTTTCAAGGTGCTTATCATCATACTTTTGGTGGTTTTCATATTGGCGAACGTGCTTATATGGCGATACATAGGCATGGTGAACAAGGTGGAAAGAGGTCAGCGAACGAACACAGATGCTTCCATGAACAGCTCTGATGTACGAAATATCCTGCTTATAGGCTCTGATACAAGAAACGCTGACGAGCGTGGCAGAACAGACTCCATGATACTTCTCTCCATTAACAGCACCACGAAAGAGATAACAATGACCTCTTTCATGCGTGATATGTATGTGAATATCAAGGGTGTTGACGCTGATGGAAATGATATAGACACATGGTCAAAGCTCAATGCGGCATATGTTTACGGCGGTGCAGAGCTTCTTATGGATACCATAGAGTATAATTTTGATATTGCCGTTGACGATTATGTTTATATCGACTTTCTGTCATTCGTTGATATCGTTGACGCAGTCGGCGGTATCGAGCTTGACATTTCCGACGAAGAGGCCGAGGGCATGAAGCCTCCAATGGCAGAGCAAAACAAGCTTCTTGGCAATAAAAAGGGTACAGACTATCTTGATAAGGGCGGAAAGAAGCTCCATGTAAACGGCAATCAGGCGCTTGCCTATGCAAGACTTAGATATGTTGGCAACGCAGATTTCCAGCGAACAGAACGCCAGAGAACAGTTATCACAAAGATAATCGAAAAGGCGAAAAGCTCAGATCCGCTGACTATAGACAAGTTCGCAAAAGCATCAATGTCACATCTTACAACCAATATGTCCCAGACACAGCTTTTTGCTCTTACCTATAAGGCGATATTCTCCATGAATTACGAGATAAAGTCCATGAGAATACCTGATGATGATTCCTATTCATATGGCACATCATCTGACGGTCAATCAATTCTCGAAGTGGATTTTGAAGCCTGCAAAGCACTTCTCAGGAAAGAGATATATAACCAGTAAAAAAAGAAAAGCTCTGCTTCGGCAGGGCTTTTTATGTGCAAAAATATAGGGGCTCGTCCCCTGCATGGTTTGTGCGTTTTTAATATAATTTTTTTTATACAAAAAAGGGGCTGTAAAAAAAGTCCCCAAGAAAAAAGGCTGCGATCTTGCCAAAAAGCAAGACAGCAGTCTTTTTTTGTGGTATAATTAAAGTATCATGAATAACCAACCACAAGAATATTATACACCATATCAATTAAAATTTCCAGTAGAAATTGAAAAAATAATTGAAACAACTGACCCGGTATATACATTTTGTGAAGTGATGAATCATATTGACCTGAGTAAATACCTGACGACTGAGGGCTTTCTATATTTGTATTATTGTTCAGGTGTCGGTTCAGGCTCAGGCTCAGGAGCAGGCGGATCAGTTTCCGTAACAGGCTCCGTTACTGTTTCTGTAACAGTTTCCGTGTTCGTTGACACCTCAGTAGTTTCACTTGGCTGTGTCAAAGATGGAGTAGTTTCAGTTGCTTTTTTCGTTTCTGTTGAAACCGAAGTTGTTTTGGTGGTCGTTGAAGTTGTGGTCGTGGTGATGTAGCTTGTGGTGGTCGTAGTTGTGGTGGTCTCTTCCTCTGATGAGTCCTCCTCCACAGGTGCGTCACCGAATGCTATAACGCCCCATTTTCCGGACTTCATTACCCATGCCTTGCCGTTGTGAGCAGGTCTTGCCTGATCGAACTCGCCTGGCTTTACGATACAGTTGCCGTCTATGTCATAATAACCATATGATGAATTTATGGATACCGGCAGATAATCGTCAGTGAAAAGATAAGGATGAACAGCCATCTCGTCATCTATCACTTTTCCGCAATAGGCACTCATGTCACCGTCGCACTTAAAGTCGATTATAGTTTTGCCGTCAGAACCAACATATCCCCACTTGCCTTTATCGTTCTCAAAGGCGATGCAGGTAAGTCCTGCGCCTTTGTATGCAGGGGCATAGAAATCAGTATACTGCATATCAAGTATAAGCTTGTCCTTTTTAGCAAGCCCGTAAAGCGGTTCGCTCACAGGAGAAATGTCATAAAAACCATTGTCAGACTTTTTCACGTCAGCTTCACATACCACAACAGCCTTTTTGCCGGTGTATTCTTCGCCCTGTTCTTCGTCAGCGTCCTTTACATAGATCTTTTCCTCATTGCTGTTCCAGTAATATTTCGGTGAGCTGTCATGATGTTCCGCCGCATAGTATACTACCTGATTTGAGCTGTCGATACTGCAATACTCATACTCATCATTCTTTTCATTTATAATATTGAAAAGCGTGACCTCTCCGCACCAGCAGGTGTAGTAATCGTCATATTCCGCAGGCACTACCATGTTTCCGCTGTAGTCTATAATGCCATACTTGCCGCTCTGTCTGATAACAGAATAGTTGGCATAAGCTGTGTTCTTTTCGTTGTTAGGGTCGACCTGACTTCCGTCAAAAGAAATGATATTATCGGCGTTTATAGTCGGCTCTATGAGCCAGCGATAAGCTTGTTTCTGTTCTGAATTTGAGTCAGCCGTATAGGAATAACCGCCGGGGGCAACGTCGTCATCAGCTCCCTTTTCCCAAGGCATGGCACAGCCTGTGAGCATAGTGCCTGCAACAACGGCTGTCAGAGCAGAACAAAAGATCTTGTTCATAAGTTTCCTCCTATCATTCTCTGCTTCTTCCTTATCACCCATTATCTGTATTTTTTTATCTTTTAGGGCAATATCTACACATACGATTATTATATACTATAACCCCTTTTATGTCAATAGCACAACTTACAAACAGCACCGCAAAGCTGCAAGGATTTTCAGCGATTTTAACACGAAAATCCCCGAAAAATCGTCGTTTAAAGCTTAAAAGGGACTGTCGCCCTGCAAGCGTCAGTCCCCCATATCTGCATGATTATTTTATGAGCTTCTCTGTTCAATTATGCGCACACATACATCTCCATACAAAAAATAAAGGGTCAAAACAAATTGACCCTTTAAATACCTATTAAAGCGATTTTAGACGGATTCGCAACCCCTATTAAAACAGTATTTTTAAAGGCTCTGTGACCTCTATTAAAGCGATTTTAGACGGATTCGCAACCCCTATTAAAAGAATAAATCTTTCTGATCCTATTATACCACATTATATGTAAATGTCAATAGTAAAGTGTCAGAAATCTTCCTGATTATTCTTCCTCTTCAACCGGCATATTCTCCCAGTTGTGGTAAACGTTCTGAACGTCGTCATCGTCCTCAAGATGCTCAAGAAGCAGACCCATCTTCTTGATAGCGTCCTCGTCTTCGATAGTTGTGTAGTTTGAAGGAACTTTCTCAGCCTCAGCAGAAAGTACCTTGTAACCCATTCCCTCAAGAGCTTCTCTTACAGAAGAAACCTGATTAGGGTCGCATGATATCTCGATAACATCGTCATCAACGTTGAAATCGTCAGCACCTGCCTCAAAGCAGTCCTCCATTATCTTGTCCTCGTCAGCACCGTTGTTCTCCATAACAACAGTACCAACATCAGAGAACATGAAAGATACACAGCCTGATGTACCCATGTTTCCGCCGAACTTGTCGAAGAAGTGACGGATATCGCCTGCTGTTCTGTTCTTGTTGTCTGTAAGGCACTCAACGATAACAGCAACACCGCTTGGACCGTAGCCCTCGTATACCATTGACTCGTAGCTGTTCTTGTCGCCGTCGCCTGCTGCCTTTTTGATAATTCTATCGATATTATCGTTAGGCACGTTGTTTGACTTAGCCTTTGCGATAAGATCTCTCAGCTTTGCGTTACCTGCAGGATCAGCACCGCCCTGCTTAACTACAACAGCGATCTCTCTGCCTATCTTTGTAAATATCTTAGCTCTTGCAGCGTCTGTTGCACCCTTTTTTCTTTTAATGTTTTCCCATTTTGAATGACCTGACATTTGATTCACTCCTTGATGTAATATTATTCATTGATGCTGCCCACAGACAATGCTGCCTCGAACAGTTCACCTATACGTTCCTCACGCCCCGTGAGATATAAAAAACCGAAAAGACATTCCAAACCTGTCGCCATGCGGTATTCCCCAACAGTGGAATGTTTCGGAGCATTTATGCCCTTTGCATTTCTGCCCCTTTTGAAAATATCCATTTCCTGTTCGTTAAGCAGCCCCTCGTCAAGCCACTTGCGAACAGCCTTTGCCTGATATTCCGCACACACCCTCTCAACAGTGAGCTTGTGCAGCTTGTCCGCAGGCATATTAGCTTCAAGGATAAGCTTTTCTCTTACCCTTATCTCGTAAACGCCGTCCCCGATAAAAGCCAGTGCCAGAGGGGAGTATTGCATGGCGTCCATATCAGAAAGCTTTCCCGTGACGCTCCCTCCTATCTGAGATATTCAAACTCAAAGTCGAATATAGAAACAGTGTCGCCCTCTTCGATACCCATTTCTTCCAGCTTGTCGATTATGCCGCTGGTCCTGAGTACGTTCTGGAAATACTGCAGTGAGGAGTAATCGTCCATGTTAGCCGTCCTGAGTATGTCAAGAAGCCAATCTGCTTCCACGAAATAAACGCCGTCTTCCACAGTAACACGGAAGTCTTTCTTTGAGATGAGCTTATCGTCAAGTTCCTCCTGAGTGAGCGGCTGAGCTTCAAACTGCTTAACAGGCGGCAGGACAGAAAGTCTTTCCCAAACGCCATACATAAGCTCTTTTGTACCCTTTGTGGTAGCGGCAGAGATCTCATAGAACAGAAGTCCCTGATCCTCAACATAGTTTCTCAGTCTTTCTACCTGCTCAGGGGTAGCCATATCGCTCTTGTTTGCGGCAACTATCTGCGGAGCTTCCGCAAGCTCCATTGAGAAGTTTTCAAGCTCGTGATTTATCGCCTTGAAATCCTCGATAGGATCTCTGCCCTCGCTGCCTGAAACGTCGATAACGTGAACGATAAGTCTGCACCTCTCAACGTGTCTGAGAAATTCGTGACCAAGACCAACGCCTTCGCTCGCACCCTCGATAAGACCTGGAATATCTGCCATAACAAAAGATTTTCCCTCTTCTATCTTAACAACGCCAAGCACAGGCGTCAGGGTAGTGAAGTGATAGTTGGCTATCTTTGGCTTTGCCGCTGATACAACAGAGATAAGCGTGGATTTACCCACGTTCGGGAAGCCCACAAGTCCTACGTCTGCAATAAGCTTGAGTTCAAGCATGACCTCATATTCGTCACCACGGAAACCCGGCTTTGCAAACTTCGGTATCTGCCTTGTGGAAGTGGCAAAATGAGCGTTTCCACGCCCACCCTTGCCTCCGTGAGCGATAACAGCAGGCTCATCGGTAGAAAGGTCGGCAAGTATCCTGCCGCTCTTTATCTCTTTAACAACAGTGCCTCTAGGAACTTTCACCACAAGGTCGGGAGCATTTCTGCCTGAGCAGTTTTTGCCGCCGCCGTTCTGCCCCTTTTCGGCAACATATTTTCTCTTATATCTGAAATCTATAAGGTTTGAGATATTGTCGTCAACAACGAAAACAATATCTCCGCCCTTACCGCCGTCACCGCCGTCCGGACCGCCTGCCGCAACATATTTCTCACGGTGGAATGAAACTGCACCGTCACCGCCGTCACCGGCTTTTATATAGATCTTCGCCTGATCGACAAACATGATCAAACCTCCTTATAAATGATATTATGCGTAAATTTAGTTGTCATTAACCAACAAAAGACCCCAAGCCTAAGGCTCAGGGTCATATGTTACAAAATTAAGCCTTGGGATAAACCGAAACCTTCTTGCGGTCTCTACCGAGTCTTTCAAATCTTACAACACCGTCGCTTGTTGCGAACAGAGTATCGTCAGAACCCTTCTTAACGTTCTCGCCTGGGTGAATGTGAGTACCTCTCTGACGAACGAGGATGTTACCAGCCAGTACGAACTGACCGTCAGCTCTCTTTACGCCAAGTCTCTTTGACTCAGAATCACGTCCGTTCTTTGTAGAACCCATTCCCTTTTTATGAGCGAAAAACTGCATTGAAATCTTAATCATCTAAATTACACCTCCATAAAATGTAATCCGTCCGATCAGTTATCTCTGACCGTGACTTTGATCCTGCCTGAAAATTCCTCAGCTAGGAAATATAAATGAGTGAGAAGCCCTAAAAGTAGCTTGTCCCCCTCCTCTGAGCTGTCATTTTCAAGCCTTAATATTATTTCGTTTTCTTCCACTGCGACATCAGCCTTTATCTTAAAAGCCTCAGTGACAGTGTTAGCCGTCAACATTACAGCAGACGATACGCTTGCACAGCATACGTCCTCGCCATAATCTGCATAACCTGCGTGACCAGTTATACGAAATCCCACAAGTCTGTCATGCTCATTTCTGAAAAAATCAGCACAGATCATTATGCGTTGATAGCTTCGATCATAACCTTAGTGTAAGGCTGTCTGTGACCGATCTTGGTCTTTTCGCCCTTCTTTGGCTTGTAAGTGAATACAGTCACCTTCTTGGACTTGCCGTTCTTGATGACCTTAGCTGTTACGGAAGCGCCGTCAACATATGGAGCGCCAACCTTGATACCGTCGTCAGCGCCAACTACCATTACCTTATCGAAAGTAACAGCGTCCTCAGCGTTTACGTCCAGCTTTTCTACGAAAACCTCATCACCAGGCTTAACCTGATACTGCTTTCCGCCTGTTTCAATTACTGCGTACATTACGAATGCACCTACCTTTAAATAAACTCGCTACGCACGGTGGTCTGCAAATACAAACACTTATGACCGTGAATATGCGGCTTTAATATCATAACATATCCGCCCCAAAAAGTCAAGCACAGCTCTATTTCTGCTTGAAAATTTACAGAAATTTAACTTTTAAAAGCTCCTTTCCTATCCATTGTTGTCCTGCTGTAAACATTTCTCCTTAAACCTATTGTAAACCCGCAAAAAATATGCTATAATAAGTGTGTATACATTATATAATATTACGAAAGAGGTCGAAGAACAATGACAAATTCTTATGAAAGCCCGTTTTGTACCAGATATGCAAGCAAGGAAATGCAGTTTATTTTCTCTGCTGACAAGAAGTTTACTACTTGGAGAAAGCTGTGGGTAGCCCTTGCCCGTGCTGAAATGAAGCTCGGTCTTAATGTTACTCAGGAGCAGGTAGACGAGCTTGAAGCTAACATTGATAATATAGATTATGCCGCTGCCGCTGAGCGTGAAAAGCTTGTTCGTCATGACGTTATGTCACACGTTTATGCTTATGGCCTTGTTTGTCCAAAGGCAGCAGGTATCATTCACCTTGGCGCAACTTCATGCTATGTAGGCGATAACACAGACGTTATCATCATGAGAGATGCACTTAAAGTCGTAAAGAGAAAGCTTGTCAAGGTTATCGACCAGCTTGCAAAGTTTGCCGATAAGTATAAGGCTATGCCTTGCCTTGCTTATACTCACCTCCAGCCTGCACAGCTCACAACAGTGGGCAAAAGAGCTACTCTTTGGTGCAACGAGCTTCTTATGGATCTTGAAGATCTGGATTTCAGACTTGCTAACCTCAAGCTCCTCGGCTCAAAGGGTACTACCGGCACTCAGGCATCATTTATGGAGCTTTTCCACGGTGATACTGATAAGGTAAAAGAGCTTGAAAAGATGATAGCCGAGGAAATGGGCTTTGACGCTGTTGTTCCTGTTTCAGGTCAGACCTATTCAAGAAAAATGGACTATCAGGTATGCTCAGTTCTCGCCGGTATCGCTCAGTCTGCTATGAAGTTCTCAAACGATATAAGAATTTTGCAGTCATTCAAGGAGATCGAAGAGCCGTTCGAGAAAAATCAGATAGGCTCTTCCGCTATGGCATATAAGAGAAATCCAATGAGAGATGAGAGAATAACATCACTTGCCAGATATGTTATCTGCGACGTTCTCAATCCTGCATTCACAGCAGGTACACAGTGGTTTGAGAGAACTCTCGACGACTCTGCAAACAAGAGAATTTCCGTTGCCGAAGCCTTTCTCGGCGTTGACGCTATACTCAATATCATGCTCAATGTTACAGATCCTGACAACGGCTTGGTAGTATATGACAAGATCATCAGAAGAAGAGTTATGGCAGAGCTTCCTTTCATGGCTACCGAGAACATTATGATGGACGCTGTAGAAAAGGGCGGAAACAGACAGGAACTTCACGAAAGAATAAGAGAGTATTCAATGGTAGCAGGCGCAAGAGTAAAGAAAGAGGGACTTGACAATAACCTCTGCGAGCTTATCCTCAACGACCCTATGTTCATGATAACAAAGGAAGAAATGGATAAGATAATGAAGCCTGAAAACTTTATCGGCAGATGCCCACAGCAGGTGGACGAGTTTATCGAAAATTGCGTAAAGCCTGTTGTCGAAGCAAACGGCGTGTCTGACGATGTTGCAGAAATAAACGTATAATATCAAAGGATAAAAATATTTCAGCGGGCTGATAGGTCTTTTCAGATCGTCAAGCCCCTGAATTTTATCTGATAAACACCACACAAAAGAAAGGCGGAAAACACCATGGCAGATTTTTGTACAGGCAAACGCTGTCCAAAATGTGGCGGCAGGAACTGTCAGCTTATAAGCGAAACAGACTACAGAAGCGGCAAATACGGCTTTGGAAAAGGCTGCTGCGGCTATATACTGTTCGGACTGCCAGGGCTTATCTGCGGACTTTGCGGCATGGAAAGCAAGTCAAAAACACGCTCCTATTGGGTCTGTCCTGATTGCGATTATAAGTTCAGAGCATAGCATGAGAATGAGAAAAGACCCATATGCACTGTGGCTTTATCTTATGAAGCTTGGTGCGTCGGCAGGCTGTCACCAACGCCCCGACAGAAGCTTCTTTTTTCACGGCTGGCAGTTTCCGGTGTGCGCAAGATGTACGGGCGTGCTTGCAGGACAGCTTATAGGCTTTCCGCTAGCCGTAAAGAAAAATATATCCGCCCTCACGGCCGTACTCTGCTGTGAAACTACCATGCTGGATTGGTCATTGCAGTATTCAGGGGTGAAAAAGTCCACCAATAAACGTCGGCTGGTAACAGGTCTGCTTGGTGGCTTTGGGCTTGCGGTGATTTATGTTAATATCATCAGATTTGTGATAAAAAAGATAAAAAGGGGAGAAAACGTGAGAAACGGTGATAAAAATGGAACTTGAACAATATAAAAGCAGTGCCTTTGAAATATTCGACAGACTTCTCAGAGCCATGAGAAGCCCCGAGGGCTATGTCCACCCACAATCCCTTTTGTGCTGTATAGGCTCTCTTGCAGGCTATTCCTGTCAGCAGGACGTGAGAAAGCTTTTCATGACAGAGGGTGTTAAAGAAGAGGACGTTTTCACGGTGTTCACTGATAAGTCGGGCAGAAAGTATTTCTACGGTGATATCATTGACGAAAAGCTTGTGGGCAATAACTACTCAGTGTGGTCTTTTACCGCAGGAGTGCTTAAAAAATATAACGAGCCTTTTACGGACGTTGGGGAAATGCTCCGCTACACTGCGGCAAATGCAGGGGGCGCAAGCTTTGGCAAAATAAGAAATTGCACCACAGGTGAAACTGTCCAAAGCTATATAAAGCTTCTTTGGCAACCGCTTCTGCCTATAGCGCAGAAGTCAGCAGGCAGGGGAGAGCTTCACATAGTTTTCGGACTTTGCATACAAAAAGCCATGATGACCTGCAAAAGCGCAGTTTCGCTTTCAGAATGTGCAAGGATAGTAATGGAGAGTGCTCTTACGGGGGCAAGGGTGGACTTCAAGGACTTGTAAGGTAAACAAAATAAAAAAATAGGGAGAAACTTAATATGAAAAATAGCAGAAAAACAGCCGTATTGCTGGCGGCATTGCTGTCAGTGTCACTTTGCGCCTGCGGACCTGTTGAGGAAGCCGCAGACAGCGTTTCAGAAACGAAAGATACTACTACTGCGGAAGCGGTGTCAGATACGCCCGACAGTGTGGAGGAAAGTTCGCAGACGGATGACAGTTCGCAGGTGGAAATAATTCGTGACCCTGAGCTTGTTTGTGACCTTAGCGAAATACCATATACAGCAAAATGCACCATAGAGGGCAATTTTGGTGCAGAGGCAAAGCTTTCTGATTATTATGGTATAAACGCAATGATAAACTCTGACGAGCCGCTCCTTAGTATACCTGTGAAGTATACTGACGCTGATTTCGGGGGTGGGGTCATTCGTTTTGAGTTTAGCGACAAAATAAGCGACGAGCAGAAAGCCAGTGCAGTTATAATGCAGTTTGACGAGGACAGCACGTTCACGAAACTTGAAAGTTTCGTTGACGAAAATGGCATTTCTGCGAATATCACCACGGGTGGCGTTTACATGGTCATAGACAGCTATGTTTATGATATGTTTAACGGAGGGTCGGTGGATACAGACCGTTATGATATTGAAAACGGTTTGACCATAGAACTTTCGGATTTTTCTGCCGCTTTAGAGTTGCCTGAGATAGGTGGATTTTCTGCCGCAAAGTTGGAAAAGCATGAGATAACCACAGATGATTTTGACGGCACGAGAGATGTGAAGATTGTCTATGCAAATCTTATTGACGGCAAAGTGGACGAAAAATATGACGGGTTAAATCTGTCATTGTCCTATTATCAGCGGCTTGACAAGACCACGGTCGATGATATGCTAGATATGTATGCAAAGTCGGCTGATATCAGCTCTGATGATAATGTTTGGCTTGATTATCGGGAACTTGACCTTGGCAATGGCAAGCGTGGCTGTGTTATTGCGGCTCTGGGTGAGGATCAAAGTGTGAACGTTCAGGGTATATACGAGTTTTCTGACAGCGAATATATACAATATAATGTGGTGATACCACTAAAGTATGTTTCAATGGGAGAAGATATTTTCGATTCAGCTATGAGTTTTCGCTATGCAGAATAAACGCATTTATAATGTTTGGGCGGTCTTAGGGGACTGCTGTTTTAAACGCTTTTTGAAAAGCTTTTTATATTGGTAAAAATTTAGCGGTCATCACCGCATTGAAAGGATTTGATTTGATTGAAGATCGAAACACAATGTTTACACGAGGGCTATACGCCTAAAAACGGAGAGCCGAGAGTAGTGCCTATCGTACAAAGTACAACTTATGTCTATGACTCCTCAAGAGAGATAGCCGAGGTCTTTGACGACCCTACCAAGAGCCTTATCTACTCACGCTTTGAAAACCCTACCACAGACGCGGTTGAAAAGAAAATTGCCGCTCTCGAGGGCGGTGCAGCCGCAATGTGTACATCAAGCGGACAGGCTGCCACACTTTGCTCTATCCTGAACATCTGTCAGGCAGGGGACAGCTTTATAGCTTCCACTTCTATCTATGGCGGCACCATAAACCTTTTCAGCATAACAATGAAAAGACTTGGCATAGAGTGTATCTATGTTGACCCAGACGCTACAGATGAAGAGATACAGGCGGCATTCAAGGATAATACAAAGCTTGTTTTCGGTGAAACTATCGCAAACCCTGCGCTGACAGTTTTCGATATCGAGCGTTTTGCAAATATCGCCCATAAGAATGGCGTTCCTCTTATCGTTGATAATACTTTCGCTACGCCATACCTTTGCAGACCTATCGAGTGGGGCGCAGATATCGTTATCCATTCTACATCAAAGTATATGGACGGCCATGCTGTACAGGTAGGCGGCGTTATCGTTGACAGCGGCAAATTCGATTGGACGGGCGGAAAGTTCCCTTGCATGACCGAGCCTGACGAAAGCTATCACGGCACTATCTACACTGAAAAATATTCATTCGCACCTTATATCGTAAAAGCAAGAATGCAGCTTATGAGAGATTTCGGCTGCTATCCTGCTGCAAATTCCTCGTTCCTGCTCAATCTGGGACTTGAAACTCTCCCTGTAAGAATGAAGCAGTATTGCGAGAATGCGCTCACAGTGGCAAAATTCCTCGAAAACAATGACAAGGTAGAGTCCGTTGCATATCCTGGACTTGAAAGCGATAAGTACCATAAGCTTGCTGAAAAGTATCTCCCTCTTGGCACAGCAGGCGTTATATCATTTGTTATCAAGGGCGGAAGAGATACAGCGGCAAAGTTCATGGACAGCCTTAAGCTTGCTTCCAACGAAGTTCACGTTGCCGATATCCGTACTTGTATCCTCCACCCAGCCTCCGCAACACACAGACAGCTTTCAGACGAACAGCTTGTTGCCGCAGGCATAAACGGCGGAATGATAAGACTTTCCGTAGGTCTTGAAAATGTCGAGGATATCATAGACGATCTGAAGCAGGGCTTTGCGGCTATCTAAAATCCACTGAAAGGAGAACAGCCGCAGCATTGATGACCTGAGATAAAAAAATCAAGGACGGATATTTCCAACGAAATACCCGTCCTTTTTATATGCCTATCCATTCTCAGGAAGCGTAACAATAAAATTCGTACCCTTTCCGTATTGTGATTCTACACGGATATTGCCGTTGCACAGCTCCACGATACGCTTAACAAGGGGCAAACCAAGTCCGTTTCCCTCTGAAGCGTGCGCCCTGTCCCCTTGATAAAAACGCTCGAAAATGTGTGATATGGTCTGCTGATCCATGCCGATGCCACGGTCAGTTATCTCAGCCGTTATCACATCACTCTCTTTAAAAAGCTTTACTCTGATAGAGCTTCCCTCTGGGGAGAATTTTATGGCGTTGCCTATTATGTTCACCCACACCTGCGAAAGCATTTCCGCATTGGTGGTGTATTGTATCTCCTGCATATCAATGTCAAAACTTATGTCCTTAGCCGTCCATTGCTTTTCCAGAAGAAGTATGCAGTTTCTTATCTGCTCGTCAAGGGAAAAGCTTGTCTTGTCAGTGATGATCTGCTGATTTTCAAGCTTTGAAAGCATAAGAATGTTCGATGAAAGATTGGTCAAACGCTTTGATTCGCTGATGATAATGTCAATGTATTCCTGCTTTTTCTCTTCTGACAGATTTTCTTTTTTTAGCTGTTTCGCAAAGCCCTGGATAGAAACGATAGGCGTTTTGAACTCGTGGGAGAAGCTGTTGATAAAATTCTCCCTGAACATCTCGATGCCTCCAAGCTCCTGCGCCATTTTGTTGTAGCTTTCTATAAGCTCGTCTATCTCGCCGTTAAAGCCCGTTACCTCTAACCTTTGAGAGAAATCTCCCTTTTCTACCCTGTGCATTGCCTTTTTTACCTCACGCACAGGACCTACTATCTTGCTTGCTACAGCGGCAGAAATGCAAGTGCCGATTATTACAGATACCACAAGTCCCACAATAAGGAAAACTAAAGGCATTTGCAAAGGGGATAGAAAATGCAGGCATCTTTTTATGCCTATCATTATAAATCCCGTAAGAAGCCCTGCCCATATCATTATCATAAATACCGCCGAAACTATGCTGGCGTTCATGGTGTAATTTCGCCTGCGCTCTGAGCGAAGAGCAGAGATAAGATGTTTTTTCATGAGCCTATCCTTTCAGCTTGACCGCCTTGTAGCCAAGCCCTCTCACTGTCATTATCTCAAAGTCGTGGTTATTCTTCAAATGCTCTCTTATGCGGTTTATGTGTACGTCCACAGTGCGCTCGTCAGTGTCTGAGGTCATATCCCAAAGCTCGTCCATAAGCTGACGGCGGGTGAATATCTTGTCGGGATAGGAAAGAAGCTTGTAAAGAAGCATGAACTCTTTCGGTGGAAGCTCCCTTATGCCCTCAGGGGTCTTGATAGTCAGTGCGTCATAGTCGAGAGTGGTGTCGCCCACAGTTATCCTGTGCTCGCTCACTATCTGTGAACGTCGCAAAAGTGCCTGAATACGCAGAAGCATTTCCTCCTCGTCCACAGGCTTTACCATGTAATCGTCCGTACCTTTTATAAAGCCCTGCTTTTTGTCAAAAGCCGTTTCCTTAGCCGTCACCATTAATATAGGTGTCTGAAACCCAGCCTTGCGGATAGTTTCGCAAAGCTCCAATCCGTCCATGCGAGGCATCATAACGTCCATTATAATAAGGTCAACGTGTTTTTCGTCCATTATTTCGAGAGCCTCTATACCGTCACGAGCCTCGATAGGTGTGTAGCCGTTGTCACTAAGCACATCACAGGTCAGTTTGCGAGTGTTAGTATCGTCCTCCACCACAAGTATGTGAAACATTTTTACTCCTCCGTTCACTTTGCATTTTTTTATTATATCACCGTTTTATTAACGTGATATTAACGATGTCAAGACACATTTAGTTCAAAATTTCATGTTGATCCTGCACAATTTCAGTGGTATTGCCTTGTGCAAACAAATGATTTATCTTTTAATTTGGCAACATTTCTGCAATTGTTGC
>OGWW01000221.1_pt1 | contig 38995 bp, 29 predicted proteins | sample 1576131 | NCBI WGS metagenome assembly OGWW01 (sample SAMEA3541576, study PRJEB24748) | human gut metagenome | biome: human gut; feature: human-associated habitat; material: faeces | place: China | collected 2012 | reverse complement strand
GATTCTTATCATATCACAGACAAAAATGGAAGTCGGAGTGGTTATGGATATGAGTATGAGCAGGCGGTTTCTGCCTATACCGGATGGGATTATGACTATGTCACTGGCAATTGGGAAGAATTGTTGAAAAAGCTGCAGAATGGTGAGATTGACCTGATGAGCCCTCGAAAAGAATCCGGAGGTCAAAGAGTTCAGAGAGCGTCGCGGCATCCGGCGGCGCGAGGAACGGCCCGATCTTCGCGAGCACCTCACCCGGATCCGTCTTCTGCACGAAAACGCCTTTCCCCCGCACCTGCTTCACGATCCCGAGGTACTCAAGCGACTTCATCGCTTCGCGGACCGGGATGCGGCTCACGCCAAGCGACTCCGAGATATCGCGTTCGCTCGGGAGCGCGTCCCCGGGCTTATATTCGCCGGTCACGATTTTCTCACGCCAGATCTCAGCGATCTGTCGGTACAGCGTGTCGCTCTCGCGGTGCAGAGCGGGTGTGGCGGTGTCACTCATGGTTGTTACTCTCTCTTATTTTTTATCGATGAAAAAAGCCCGGCTTCTTTGGGGTGGTCCAAAGCGTTTGCCGGGCTTTTCTTTGTCCTTCCTCAGAAAGTCATTCTAAGGGGAGAACGGCGGTCAGAGCGTTTTGAGGATTTCTTCCTCAACCGCCTGGGCGTGCGCCTGCACGTCGTCATAGCGGCTCTTCCCGTAAGAGTCCATGGTGATCAGGAACGGGCCGAAGTGCTTCGTCTGAAGCGGCCACATGGCTTCCGGCATCCCGCACTCGTACCAGTACGGGTCCTTTGTTCCGGTCACGCCCTTCGCGAGCACCACGGCGCAGCCAGGAACCGCCTGCGCGTAGACCTGCTTATATTTCTGCATCGCTTTCCGGGTGCCTTCCGCCATGCCGCCCTTGCCGATCAGGATCTTCACGCCGATACGGCCGATGAAGTCCGCGTAGGGTTCCATTCGGATGGAGGTCGTCGGGCCGATCACGGAGAGATACCAGTGACCCGCCTCGTCCTTCTTCATCACAGGGCCGGCGTGGAAGATCGCCGCGCCCTTCAGGTCTTCGGGGAAAGGCTTTCCGGCTTCGTCCAGCGCCTTAAGCCGCAGGTGCGCCTGATCGCGCGCCGTACAGACCTGGCCATTCAGATAAATGATGTCGCCGACATGCAGCTTCTCAATCGTCTCGTTATCAACGGGGAGCGTCAGTTCATACACTGCCATTTTTTATTCTCCAACCTGAAAGAGTTCTTCCGTGTGACCGTCCGGGTAGAAGCGGATGCCGAAGCGCCGCGCGACCCAGCAGTGGAAGTTGATGACGACAGGGAGAATAGCGGTGTGGGTGGAAGCCCAGCCGATCTTCACGGCAAGCGCCGACGTGTCGCCGCCGATGCCCGCGGGGCCGTTTCCGAGCTTATTGATGTCAGCGAGCAGCTCCTGCTCGAGTTCATCAAAAAGCGGATCCGGGTTGTGGTCAAGCCAGTTGCGGGTCGAGATGGCTTCGCGAGAGAGCTTCGCCGCGACGTCCATCTGGCCGCCGAGACCGATACCAAGCGAGAACGGCGGGCAGGGGTAGCCGTGGGCGCCCACCTGGCCGCGGGCGCCGGTGACCGTGTCAAGCACCAGCTGCTTCAGGCCCTTGAAGTCTTTCCCAAGCGTCGCGGGGGTCAGGATCTTCGCGACATTCGGAAGCTCCGCGCCGCAGCCCTTCGCGCTCACGATGATTTCGCAGTAGGGGAGGTCCTTCTCGTAGCGGAGCTCGTAATTCGGAACGCCGCGGCCCGTGGAATCGCCCGGGTTGAAACGGGTGAGCGGATGCACGATCGAGGGGCGGATGTAGCCCTGCTTCGTCGCGTCGACGACAGACCGCGTGATGTTATCGATGAGGTTCGAGAGGTTCGGCTCATAGGCTTCGCCCCAGCGGATCCAGACAGACGGGTATCCAGGCGACTGGCACACCGGCTTATCCTCGATCCCGGCGAGACGCTCGTTCTCCACCATCGTCTCGAGGAACGTCTTCGCCGCGGGGTTCGTTTCCTTCTTCGCTGCTTCCGTGAGCAGGTAAAGGACGTCCGGCGAAATGCGGGTGCACATCTTGTGAGTCAGGTCGAAGACCTGCTCGTACGGCAGTTCTAATTTAGCCATAGTGTCTCCTCTAGTTGGTTATGAGGCTTGTCAGCGGAGCTGAGAGGAGGTGTGTGACTCCGGTCAGCGTGTTTCTCCTGCCTCAGAAGGCCAGCGTGTGAATCAGGGCCGCAGGCTCTGAGACCGCTGTCCGGTTCGTACGCCCGGACAGGCTTAAAGCACAGAATACACAGACTTCCCGTCGCCGGTATGCCTGTTTTTTCCCTTTATGGGATACCGGTATACCAGTTGGCGCACGTTCAATATAGCTCTAAAGAATTAGAAAATCCAGACCGAAAGAATGAGATGAGAACGGAAAATGTGACTTTGTATAGCGTTGATCCCTGAAAAACAGGGGTTTCAGACGAATGAAGATCGTTCTCAATCCGTTTTGCGTAATACGGAAGGAATCCGTCTTCTGAAACTTTTTGAAACGGAAAAGAAGCGAGGGCAGCCGGCGGCTCGCAGGAAGAGGGGATAAAGAAGAGAAGTCGGGTTTCGGTATTACATCAAGAACTTCGGTCTAAATAATTGTCTGAGATTTGAGGCGAACCCGGAATTAGTTTTTGTTAGCCCGTAGACCGAGATACTAAAGAGCGCGAAAACGTTATTTCAGCGCCTAGTACAGAACTGAATATCAGGGTCAGATTACGAAATCAATTCCCTTGGTTATGTTCTGGCGTCAGCCGGGGAACTATCCGCGGCTGACGGGATATTGCCTCCGTTTGGAACACGCACAGAAGATCCCGGAAATACATTGATTTCTGCTGAATATAACAAATTTTTAATTGCGTCAATCGGGTTAAAATCCCCGAGTAAGTTATAACGAATCCCAGGCTATCCGAGGCAGGTAGAAACTGATTTTCATGGGGGTGGAATGTCTCCCGTTTCGGTTCACATACGAAGTGAAAATCAGTACTATACGGAGTAGCATTGGAATACGGATCCGAGATCGTTGTTCCCGGACCCAATCAACCTCTTTTCATTGAAGCTGAAACCAAAAATGATTATCGACTTAGTCAAGTGGGACACACGAAACCCGAAGCTTCTCGCGTGGAAATTCCCGTCACAGGAACTCTCCACCTGGACGCAGCTGATCGTTAACGAGACACAGGAAGCGTATCTCGTAAGCGGCGGTGTCTACGAGGGACCATATGAGGGCGGACGTCATACCCTCTCGACGGCGAATATCCCGATTCTCCGGAATCTCCTCGGAATCCCGTTCGGCGGTCAGTCTCCGTTCACGGCTGAGGTTTGGTACATCAACAAAGCCGCGATCCTCGACCTCAAGTGGGGAACGCCGGACCCGATCCAGCTGAAGGATCCGCTTTACGGCGTGATGGTGCCGGTGCGGGCGTTCGGGCAGTACGGTATCCGGATCAAGGACGGGAAGAAGTTCCTCCTGAAACTCGTGGGGACGCTCCCGAGTTTTGACGGTGAGTCACTGAATAACTACTTCAAGGGCATCTTCATCCGGAAAACGAAGACCCTGATCTCTGAAACGATCATTCAGAAAAAGATCTCGGTGCTCGATATCTCGATGTATCTCGATGAGATCTCGGATAGCCTCCGGAACCTGTTCGCGGAAGAGCTTGATCAGTACGGGATTGAGGTTGTCCGGTTCGACGTAATGTCGATCAGCGTGCCGGAGGATGACCCCTCTGTAATCTCGCTCAAGGCCGCGCTCGCCCGAAAGGCTGAGCTCGGGATCCTCGGGAACAACTATCAGCAGGTCCGGAGCTTCGACGTGCTGGAAGCCGCGGCGAAGAACGAAGGGACCACCGGAGCCTTTGTCGGCATGGGACTCGGAACGGGTCTCGGCGGCGCGATGAACCCAATGGCGCAGCCCTCCGGTGCCGGCGCGGTGATCAACACGAATCCCCCGGCGGCCCCTCAGGAGGCTCCTGCAGCGCCGAAGGCTGACACGATCAGCTTCAAGGAAAAGATCGAGATGCTGAAGCAGCTTGGGGAACTGCGTGCCCAGGGCGTGCTGACAGACGAAGAGTTTGCGACTGAAAAGAAAAGGATTCTGGGATGAGCGACATTAAGCTGAAGTTCGTATTTCTGGCGGTCCTCGCGTTTGCTGCGGTGATCTTTATACTCGCAGCGCTCGTACCGTCTGACCTCAGGAGCGGCTATTTCTACGCTGCAGCATTCCTTACCGCGCTGAGTGTCGCGTATCTTTTCATCATTCCGACTTGCCCCGGGAAAAAGGGGATGGACTCCGCGCTTGCGGGACTCGGGATCGGGATTTTCTTCGGTGTGCTGCTGGCCGCGGTCGCTGCGCTCTCACTCGTCTTTTCGCTCTGCGGGTTCCTAAAGCTGTCGCTTGCGACAGATGCCCTCTGGGTGCTCGCGCTTGGCTGTCATTTCGTTTTCAGCAACGTCACGATGAATCAGGTGTCGAAACTTGCTCAGGAAACGAACGCGTTCCCGTGGAATAAGCAGGTGGCGTCCGAAATCCGCACGATTCAGGCGAAAGCGAAAGATGACGAAGACCGGAAGATCCTCGAGCGCCTGATTGACGCCGCATCTTTCTCGAACCCGAAGCAGTATCCGGCCTCCGAATCTCTTGAGAAGCAGATCGTCGCCGCAGTTGGCGAGCTCGAATCGAGCCTCGGCGACGCGAAGGCCTTAAACGATCAGGCGCAAGTGCTTTTCCGGCTCTTCAATCAGCGGAACATTCTTGTCAAAAACGAATTCAATAAAGGTTGAGTGACATGACAGATTTGAAAATCCGCTGCGACAAATGCGGATCCGAACTTACTTATCAACCTGGTACTGAGACGCTTGTCTGCGCGTACTGCGGAAACACGGTCAAGATTCCAACCCAGGCTGTAAAGCCGGAAGATATCACGGACACGGACCTCATCATCCCGCTTCAGATCCAGGGAGATGCTCTTACGAATGCCACGCGTCTTTATATGACGCAGGGGAAGCTGACACCGGATGATCTGGTGCAGAAAGCGACCGTCACGAAGCAATACCTCAAGTACGTGCCGTTTTATCTCTTTCATGGTGAATATCATGCCGATTGGACGGCGTCGTTTGGTTATGAGCGGCAAACCGGTTCCGGCAGCAACGCTCGAACCGTGACGGACTGGCGTCCGGTGAGCGGCGCTGTAAACGGTCCTTTCAGCCTGTTTGGGTACGCGGGTAACGGGGAAATCGATAAAAACTGTGCTGAGCTTTTGGCAGACCAGGATCGTTCAAAGATGGTACCTTACGACGCCAAGTTTCTCAGTGGCTTTTCGAAAGACAAATTCGCTCTAACCGATCGTGAATCCTACCAGCTGTACGTTGAGAGCCGGGTGGGTGATATGGTGGCGTCTGAAGTGAAGGCAAACGCTCAAGGAGACGAACAGAAAGACTGGCATTGGAGCGGTTCACAGTCGTATGACACAAAGACGATTTACCTTCCTGTGGGTCTCAGTGTCTTTGAGTACAAGGGGAAAGAATATAAAGTTTGGGTAGATGGTGTGGATCCGTCGCGGTTCACTGGCGATCCCCTCCCCGAGGATCCCCATAAGGAGCAGATGGAATATCTTGGCTGGGTGCCTTTTGGTGTCACACTTTGCTTCTCGGTCATGCTTGTGATGGGGAACGGGAAGGAAGCGATGACAGGGGCAATGCTCGCGGTAATCCTTCTTACCGGGCTTTACGCTTTTCTCCGCAAGTCGGCGATCACAGATTACTCGAAGAAACTTCGTCAGGCTTTTCTCACACAAGTTCAGGCGGCAGACATCGATACGTCGAACGCAACTCCTGAGCAGCTCGCGGAAATTTCCAAGAGTTACACACTTCCGAAAAAACCGCTCCTTGCTAAAACGGAAAATGACAAATTCGTTCTCCCGTTAATCACCATTGTCGCCGTTCTCGTTACCCTGATTCCTTCTCCGCAAAAGTCTCGTCCCACTTCTGAGGTAACGGCGTCTGCCCCTGCTGAAGTACCAAAGGCAGCGGCGGTTAGTGCGACGAATAGCACTCCGACTACAGCGGGGCAGGATACAAACTCAGGGAGTGAGTCTGCCTCCCGGCCTGGGGGCTATGTGATGACTTCGAATATTAAGGATGCCCTTAAACCGTATCGTTTGGATGAAACTACGGAGCATGTCACGCAGATACTACAGGCCATGTATGACGGGTCTCCCTCTCAAGCCGTTGAGAACTCAATACGCAAGCAGCAGAGACCGCCTAAGGGAGATCGCGGGGCTTCGCGCGCTCTGAATAATGAAGGTCTGAATCTTCTTCATAACGGGAATATCAGTGCCGCAGTGGATAAATTTGCAGAGGCTGTCAAGGCTGATCCGACTGACGTAGAGGCAGTAGATAATTTAGGTTTCGCGCTTCTTAAAGTTGACCGCGTAGGCGAGGCTGAACGTGTTCTATTGGCGGCACTGTCACTTGATCCGACCCGGGCTGGAGCTTGGTTTAATTTCGGAGATGCGATGGCGAGGGATCAGGTAAATACCAAGATTGCGTATTTGGGCCTGATGGTTGGCTACCACTATTGCAACGCAGATCGCAGGGAAAAGACGAAGCAGCTTTGGAATCGTATGATTTCTGATCCGGGCACTGACCCTCAAGTATCAGCGACGATGAAGGAAGCGCTTAGCAGTATTCAGCAGCGTGAAAGTGCCGGTAAAAGTAGATAACGGTAATAAAGTGAGACTCTGACCAAGGGAGGTTTGAACTCGTTTTCAGTTGTCCTCTAGAAAGCCCTGATGTTGTTTCAGGGCTTTTTCTTGTCGGATGCGATTAGTTTTGAGGCTTCAGTAAAGCTTTCGTGCATCATCAGTTTTACTGAAATTTAAATTGCAGAAAAACAAAACCCCAGCCGTATTTGACTGGGGTTTTCCGTTCGATTAACGAATTTTATTAGAGCGGAGAGACGCTAGAGAAGCGGAAGATGAATTCTGGTTCATCAAGCGTGCCCTGGAGAGACAGGCTGGATTCTCTCACGCATTCATTTTCGATACCGCGCAAAAAGGTGCCGGAGAACTTGATGATTTGACCTTCAGAAAAATTGGAAGCGGTATTGAAGACCGCAGACCCCGGTTCAATCAGAGTATGGTCTCCCATGTCAGAGAGGGAGTTATTCCAAGTCTTAATGATAATACCCTTCGCCAGTTCAACTTCGAGAATACCCTTTCCGTCACTGTTAGCGCCTACTTTAGTCACCTGGCCAACCCAATCAGTAACTTTGCGGGACCCTATCGCCTTACACAGCTTCTTATCACGCGCAGCTTTCACACCGCCACGCTGCATGTCATTCTTAGCATCTTTGGCATTCTGTTGTCCCTCTGCCACGATGGTCACGAAATTAGCTTCTGAATCCGGCATCTGAACAGTCTTCTCCTCAGGAGCTGGTGTGGGAGCCGCATTAGGGGCGGCGGTCAAAGCGCCGGAGGTGCCGGAGGCGCTAGAAGCGAGCACTCCCGAGTTTTTGGTGTCTGGCGTCATAAACCCAAAGAGGCACAGAGCGGCGAGACAGCCAACACCGTAAACCACTGCAGCCTTACCGCGGGTGCAGTCTTTTCCAAGAAACACCTTTCCAGGAGCGATAAGGCCAATGACAAACATCACTAACAGGGCCAGAAAGACAAGGGCCAAAATTCCTGATAAGACTTCCATAGTTTTTACTCCTGTAGCAAATTGATAAGTGCTGCTGTCGCTTCTCTGTCCCAGGAAAAGAATGAATCACAATCTCCAGAATGGCTTTAGGTTGAGATTACTAAACTGTTTCATATGACTGAAAAGTTAAGCTTTTCCTGAATCAATTGCGGGTAATGATATGTTTTACCGAAAGAAGCGTCTGATAGGATTATAACTATAACGTAAGGAATATTGTGTCCCCGCCATTCAAAACGTTGAATGTCTTGAAGGCAGGTAGCATGGATCGATCTGAAAAAGCAAGCTGAGTATTCGAGGTGCGAGTTCCGCCTCAATCATCGATACTGCTCTTCCAAGTAACCAATGAAAATTCTAGTAACGGATCTCACTATGCAGGGGAAAGAGTCCGTAAAAGATCCTAGGGTCTTGGGAAGAGAGAGAAGAGACGCCAAAGGGGGAAGAATCAAGGAGCTTCGCTGCGAATTCAAAAGGATGGTATGGATCTCAGGACATGATGGATAGGTAGAGAAGAAGGTGAGGCTTTGCCGTTAAGTGTCAGGGGTTCATCATCAATTATCACGGCATCAACGTTAGAAAGATCTTAAAGCCCATCCGAGACTTAATTTTTAGCTTCGATTCCGGAAATTTTCGAATAAGAATTAGTCGTACGACTAGTTCTTAAAGGATCCTCGTTTTCTTGATTGTCGTAGCTTTCTCCCTAAAGAAATTTTGGTTAGAGAAAGAGGCCTGTGAACAATGGGGTCGATACAAATATCAGGTACAAACGACTGGCCGTTCGCTGCGCGGTGCTCCCCTCAAAACGACGATCAAAAGAAGGAAGATTGTTCAGCCTTCTAATCAGACGAAACACTGCTTAAACGCAAGCGCCTATTTCCAGAAGAATCACGGGAAGAGGATTTTATGCGGTTTTAAGTTTGCTCATATGGAATTAAATACATATTTATTCAAATAAATCATGTAATTACTATTTATTTTGCAGAAATAGCAATTGTATAATTCCTGAAACTGAAATTGCCAAAAAACGCACTTTATGTTATGGTTCGCAGTAACTTATTTTACCGTGCAGGAAATACATCATGCTGAAGTTGCCCGAAGTACGTAAAAGCGCTGTCGTTGCAAACGTCGGTCGTAAAATGAGAAATGTGGTTGCTGCTGTTCTCGCGGCTGCGGCTATTGCACTTACTCCTACTGCTGCATCTGCTCAGACTTCGTCTGATGCTGGAAATGCTGTCACTCAAGTTTCTTCTCAGAGTCCGCTGCTGATGCTTCAGTCTGATTTCGGTCTGGGAAGCTCGTATCACTACTCGCACAGCTCTCATAGCTCTCACGCTAGCCATAGCAGCCATACTTCCAGTAGGTGGTAAGGGGTTATTAAGGTTTTTCTATGCCATTTGTGTCTTTTAGTGAAGACGAGCTTGGACGGTGTGCGTTTATTGATTTCGAGGTTGAGATCTATCCGCTGACCGCGATCAAGAGAGCTGCTTATTGGTTTACTGACCGGTGTTATCTTTTTCTCTCATGGAGAGATGAGAAGAAAGAACTTGTCCGAGTTTGTTTCAGAGGGAAGACTCAGCTTTCTGATGCCGAACTAAAGCTGCTTGCTGATGAGTTTTGTAATTCCGTTTTGGACTTTTGTCTCCGGGAAGTTGTATCCGCCGAGACCAAAGTCGAGCGGGAAAGCATTGTACGCCGAGCCTTTTCCGAAGTTTTACCTAAATAATCTCTATAGAGCTATGACCACCTTTAGCGTTGTTCTGCATAACGATATATATGACAAGCTTGCTTTGATGGAAGCTCGAAGAGCGTATGCAGACTACGCAAAGGTAAGGACTGAAAGAGTATCTCCCAATGTTCAAAAGCTAACTATCTCTGTCGAGAATAGAACGGATGAAGAAGCCAGGGAGATAATTTTATCTTTTTTGAACTTTAGTCTTGATAGTTCTCTTGAGCTGTTTCTAAAAAAACACGAATTATGACTACAGATAATAATTTCTCTCCAATTGAATTCTTCAGGAAGGAAGACGGTCAATACCGCTTCCTTCCTTTTCGTTTTAAAAGACTGGGTAATCAAGTTTTTTTGTCCAATCTCATTGGTGATTCTTTAATTTTGGACAAAGAAGAGTTTGCGGATTTCACAAAAAAACGACTTTCAAAAGTGTCCCCGAAATATGCCATTCTTCGGGCAAGGCACTTTTTAGCTGATGACAACAAGACCCATGAAGATTTGCTGTCTTCGGAATTGTGGACTAAAAAATCCTTTATTCAAGGATTTACCAAGCTGCACATTTTTGTTTTAACTGTTCGATGCAATTCCGCTTGTGTCTACTGTCAAGCGTCTAGACAAGATGCCTGTAGTTCCCGAAGCTACGATATGCCCATCGAGACAGTAAGAAAACATGTTGAATTGATGATGCATTCGCCGTCTCCTGATATTACGGTCGAATTTCAAGGCGGAGAACCTTTTTTAAATTTTGACGCTCTTAAGGAAATAGTTCTTTATTCGGAAGAACTTAACAAGACTAAAAATAAAAATCTAACCTATGTTGCGTGCACAAACTTATCTCTTTGGGATAACGAAAAAATAGATTTCTGTAAGGCACACAACATCCAGATTTCAACATCCTTAGATGGTCCTAGAGATCTTCACAATTTAAACCGTGCGAGAAGCAATAAATCTGCCGCATATGACGTTGTAGTCAAGAATATTCATCTTGCACAGGAAGCGTTGGGAATATCCAGTGTTTCTGCTCTGATGACTACAACTAAAGACAGTCTTAAGTATCCTACTGAAATAGTTGATGAGTACCTTAAAAATAATCTAGGCTCTATTTTTATTAGAGCCTTGAACCCGTATGGCTATGCGGTAAAGACGGAAAAATCTATTGGATATTCCATGGAGGAATTTATAAATTTTTATAAAAAAGCCTAAACTATATTATTCACGTCAATAAAAATATTCAGCAATTTCCAGAGGGCTACTCAACTCTTATCCTAAAGAAAATGCTGACCCCCTGGCCTATCGGTTTTGTAGATTTGCAATCCCCCACAGGGAATGGTTTCTCAGTGACGGTCTATAACTATGACGGTGATATTTATGCATCGGATGAGTCGCGTATGCTGTATGAAATGGGTGATCCGATGTTTAGATTGGGGAATGCGTTTGAGAACACCTATGAAGAGATATATCTAGGCGATGCTATGCAGCTCATAGCTTCAGTAGGCGTTGCAGAAGGGCTTGCTGGATGCTCCGACTGCGCCTATGTCCCATATTGCGGAGCTGACCCCATAAGGCACTATGCGACACAGAATGATGCTTATGGCAATAGAGCCTCAAGTTCGTTCTGTAAGAAAAATATGGGAATTTTCGATTATCTGATTAGCTTGCTTAGCGGTGCTGATGCTGAGACAGAAAGAATCCTTTGGTCTTGGATAAGAAATTGTTCCTTGTCTGAATTAGATTTTGATAAAGTGGAAATTGATCATGCCAGCTGTTAAGAATTACCTGTCCACTTCATTGGAAAAAGATGGAATCTTTAAGATTTCAGATAAAAACCATGCAGAGGAAGATAGAGCTCTGTGCGCTATATTCAGTGATGGTGAAGCCCCGTCCGATTTTGGTTTAGTCATTTACCGAGATGGCGATACAGTAGATCCCAATCGGAAATATATTTCTGTTTCTGATTTTGACGATCTAGATGTTGGTGATGTCTTTAGGGTTGATCTTCATACTCGTCGTTTAGTTTTTCTATTCAAGAAAAACTCACGAACTAACAGCCTATATGTCACAGATCTGTGCAACAGCCATTGCTTGATGTGTCCGCAGCCTCCTCAGGAAACTGACTCAGTTATCTTCGAAGAACTGCGGCAGGTTGTTTCTCTTCTCCCTGAGGGACTTGAAGAAATTAGCATAACGGGCGGAGAACCCACCCAAATCGGAGATCGCCTGCCGCTTTTACTGCGGGATTTAGCTTCGAGAGCTCCGGATTGTTACGTGCACATGCTGACTAATGCTCGACGGTTTAGCGACTGGAAGACCGTTCAATCAGTATCTGGGATACTTAGAAACCTCAGTGTGGGGGTTCCTCTATATTCTTTCAACCCAGAGAAACATGACTACATAGTGCAGCGTAAGGGGGCTTTTGATGAGACCCTGGATGGTATTCTTAACCTTGGTAAAGCAGGGATCCCCGTAGAAATACGTGTAGTTCTCCATCAGCAGACAATACCGGATTTATCAGAGCTCAGTCACTTTATCTATCGCAACATCCCCTTTGTTTTTCAAGTTAGTTTCATGGGCATGGAGCAAATGGGATATGTCAAAAAGAATTGGGATCAACTTTGGATATCTCCCTTAGACTATCAAGAACAATTAGTATCTGCGACTAGGGCGCTTTTTTTACGTGGGATACCTGTAAGAATATTTAATTTGCCGTTTTGCCATTTAGATAAACGGCTATGGAAATTTACAGCTGATAGTATTTCTGATTTTAAGAAATACTACAAAGATTGCTGCAATGAATGCATAAAGAAAACAGTTTGCGGCGGTCTGTTCCATTATCAAGCGAATAGAACAGAAGTTTTCCCGATAAAGTCTGAAAACTGTTGAATAAGTGATTTAAGAAGTGCCAGTTAACTGTGAGTGTTCCAGTAAGGAGCATGCTTTTCGTTAATCAGTAACTTTGCACAAGATTAGATAATTCAACGTCAAAAAATACTTTAATATTGGTTGAACAGCGTGGCTGACCTAAAAATCCGCTGCGACAAATGCGGATCCGAACTCACGTATAAGCCCGGCACCGAGACGCTGGTCTGCGCGTACTGCGGGAATACGGTGAGAATCCCGACTCAGGTCGTGAATCCGGAAGATATTACCGATACCGACCTCATCATCCCGCTTCAGATCCAGGGGGATGCCCTCACGAACGCCACCCGTGTGTATATGACACAGGGTCAGTTCACGCCGGATGATCTCGTGCAGAAAGCGACGATCACGAAGCAGTGGCTGAAGTACATGCCGTTCTACCTCTATCACGGCGAATTCCACGCGAACTGGACGGCGTCCTTTGGCTATAACCGCCGCGAAGGGTCCGGGAGCAACAGCCGCACTGTGACGGACTGGCGTCCGGCGAGCGGCACCGTGAGCGGCCCCTTCAGTCTCCTCGGCTACGCGGGGAACGAGGTCGACAGGAACTGCGCTGATCTTCTCGCGGATCAGGACCGGTCGAAACTCGTGCCGTATGACGCCAAATTCATGACGGGGTTCCCGAACGACAAATTCGCGCTTTCGGAGCGTGAAGCCTATCAGACGTATGTCGAAGATCGGGTTGCCGCCCTGGTGGCCTCTGAAGTGAAGGCCAACGCGCTGGGCGACGAGCAGAAGGACTGGCACTGGAGCGGCTCTCAGTCTTACGAGACGGAAACGCTTTACCTCCCGGTCGGTCTCAGTGTCTTTGAGTACGAAGGGAAGGAATATAAGGTCCGGGTGGACGGCGTGGATCCCACACGGTTCACGGGGGATCCTCTTCCGGTAGACGATAAGAAGCAGAAGTCTTCTTACTATGGCTGGATCCCGTTTGGTCTCACCCTGGTTTTCTCAATCGCGTATCTCTTCGGGAAAGACGCCGCGCACGCCTCGGGCTGGATGGGAGCCGCGCTCCTTCTTACCGCGCTTTATGCCCTGATCCGGAAGTTCGTGATGAGCTCCTACTCGAAGAAACTCCGGAAGGCGTTTCTCATGCAGGTCCAGGCGGCGGATATTGATACGTCGCACGCCACCGAGGAGCAGCTCGCGGAAATCTCTAAGAGCTACAAGCTCCCCGAGAAGCCGTTCATCGCGAATACGGCGAACGACAAGTTCATTCTCCCGATTCTTTCAATCGCGGGTCTGGCCTGTATCGTGGGACCTGGAGCGGTGGAAACGACGGGGAGCGGTCCCGCTGTGACGGCGTCCGCTCTGGCGCGCGCGCCGAAAACCGCGGTGCTAGCCGAAACCGCGAGCTCTCCCGCTGTGTCCGAACCCGAGAAGTCTTCGGAAAGCGACTCGGCTCCGCAGCCTGAGCAGGCGACTGTGCGGCTTGCCCCAAATGTCGCGGAGGCCATCGCGCCGTATCCGCTTGCTGAGACGTCAGGGAATGTCGCGAAGATGCTGGGGAGCATGAGTGAAGGGTCTCCGTTCGTTCAGACCTACGCGAACCAGATCCGCGAGCTGCCCCTTCCTCCGAAGGGGGACCGGAAGACCGCGCGGGCCCTGAACGCCGAAGGTCTGAAGCTTGTTCATAGTGGAGACGCCAGCGCCGCGGTCGATAAGTTCGCGGATGCCGTAAAGGCGGATCCGACCGATGTGGAAGCGGTCGAGAATCTCGGTTTCGCGCTCATGAAAGACAATCGGGCGGGGGAAGCCGCTTACGTTCTGATCGCCGCTCTGGCGCTCGACCCGAATCGGGCCACGGCCTGGTTTAATTTCGGGGACGCGCTCGCGCGGGATGGTCACGAATCTGACGCGCCGTACGCCATGATGGTCGGCTACAGGTACTGCAACGCCGCCCGTCAGCAGAAGACGAAGCAGCTTTGGAAACGGCTGATCTCGGATCCGGGTACCAGCCCGGAAGTGGCGGGAGCCATGAAGGCCGCTCTCAGCATGATTCAGCAGCGTGAAAGCGGTCAGCAGTAAAAGAAGGCAATGACCTGACCTGACTGGTCAGCGTCAGAAAACGAGAGCCCTGAAGATTGTCCTCAGGGCTCTTGTTTTTTACCGCCGTGAAGAACTGATTTTTCAGCAAAGACGTAGGCGGCTTTTTGTTCATGAATCATCATGAGTAATGGGGGCTTTGTTTCTTTGGTTCTTGTTATGCTGTCGGGGAACCGCATTGCCGCATACCGGGGACGGTGAGAGCAGAGTCAGCTAAAAGACAGGGGCCTGACCGCACCTTCAGAGTGGACCTCCTCCCGCAGAAGCCCTGAAATCAATGAAGGCGGCACAGGTGATTAGAATAAATCCCGTAAAGCATTGCTTAAAACCCATCAAAATATCTCTCAATTCATCCTAGATCATGAAGATTTATAAGAAGAAAAGCATCAGGAAAGGTCAGAACAGCGTCAAGTGTTATCAGATATTGGGTAAAACCGTTCTCAGGAAAGAAAAGAATGACGCTATTAAAAAATATGCTTTCTTCGGGGAAAAATGGGGTATTTTCAAGCAGAAAAAATCGGAGTTAATAGAGGGAAAATCTGTTAAACAGGCGGCTGAACCCGTACCACAGGCGGTTAAGCCCATTCCGGAAGACCCATACAAAAAATGGGTCAGGCGTCTGGATACTATTTGCGATCAGGATGTGGTGATGATGAAGGAGGCAATTTCCAAATTTAAATTGCTTCCCAAATTCAGTGTTGTCATGCCCGTATACAACACCGACATCGGATATTTAGAAAAAGCGATCCATAGCGTTCTGGATCAGACCTACCCTTATTGGGAATTATGCATCGCGGACGACGCGTCCCCTGATCAAACAGTCCGAGACTGTATCGCGAGCTATGCGGCAATTGATAACCGGATCAGGTACGTTTTCCGTAAGGAAAATGGGAATATCTCGGTTTCATCGAATGACGCGATTAATCTGGCGACCGGGGAATTTATTGTCCTGTTTGATCATGATGATATTTTGGATATATCAGCCTTGTTTTGCCTGGCTGAGAAGATAAACGCCCTCGACGGCAAGGTTGACCTGCTGTATACCGATGAAGACAAGATAGATGAAGACGGAAACCGGTTTAATCCCTACTTCAAACCGGATTGGAACCGGGCGCTCTTTCTTCAGCAGAATTTCATCGCGCATCTCGGGTGCTACAGAACCGCTATCGCGAAAGAGATCGGCGGATTCAGAGCCGGTTTTGAAGGATCTCAGGATTACGATTTCGCGCTTCGGTTTATCGCCCGGATTTCAGAGTCAAGAATCAGTCACATCGACCGGATTCTGTACCATTGGCGCAAGGTTCCAGAGCATCATTCGTTCAGCACTGATTTTCAGGATAAATCTGACGCGGCCGCGAAGCGAAGCCTGGAAGAGCTGTTCGCCCCTCGGGGATGGAAAATTGAGCCATCCAAAACGATGGTTGGCTGCTGGCACTGGGTGCTGCCGAAACCCGCGGACGAACCCCTGATCAGCATTATTATTCCCACCAAAAATCATGCGGAACTAATAAAACGATGTGTTGACAGTATTCTCTCCAAAACCACTTATAAGAATTATGAAATTCTGATTGTGGATAATAAGAGTGAAGAAGAGGCAGCTCTTGCGTATTACGAAGAGCTGAGCGGAAAAGAAAAAATCAGGCTCCTGCATTTTGATGAGCCGTTCAATTACTCAAAGATAAATAATTTTGCTGCCCGTGCCGCTCGGGGTGACTATCTCTTGCTGCTGAATAATGACACTGAGGTGATCACCGGTGATTGGCTTGACTCGTTTATTAAGAGATTCGCTGCTGATCCGACCGTCGGGGTGATTGGCGCGAAACTGCTCTACCCCGACGGCTCGATCCAGCATGCGGGTGTTGTGACGGGAATCTACAAGGTGGCCTCTCATCCGTTCAGATTCCAGAAAAACGATCCTTACTTTGGCTACTGCAGTCTGGACCGGTATGTCAGTGCGGTGACCGGGGCCTGTCTGATCATCAGGAAAAGCTTATTTGATCAGGTAGGCGGGCTGGACGAAGAGAAATTGCGGATTTCCTTTAACGATGTGGATCTGTGCCTGAAGGTAAAGCAACGTGGGTACCACATCCTTTGGACGCCGGATGTCATTCTGAATCACTATGAAAGCCAGACGAGAGGGAAGGACGAGACGCCGAAGAAAAAGCTGGTGAACTTCAATGAACGGAAGGCCATGCTCGAGCGGTATGGGGACAGTCTCTTTTTTGACGAGTTTTACAATTCGAACCTATCCCTCGATTCTGAAGGCTATGAATTTACCCAGTTCCCGAGGAAGCAGAAGCCCTGGAAGAAAGACAGCATTGATTTTCTCTGCCCGTTTCACCGCGGAGACGTGATCGTCGGATTAGCGGTGGCGGTAACCTACAGCACGCTATCCGATAAGAAGCTGAGTTTCCATATATCCAGGGATTTATATGACTGGATTGCTCCTTTTCTGTATTCCGATCGGTTCAGAATTATCAGAAATGAGACGAGACTGCCGGCTGCCGCAGAAACGTTTGGAAAATTTATTGAAGCGATGGATAGGGTTGTCGCAAGACCTGATTTTTCGGGCAAGTTAGCGACCTCCCATAATGTCCTTTCTTTTGAGCAGACCGGGACTGACATTGTCACGAGTATGCTCCTCGGGCTTGGACTTCCTGCTGATACACGGCTGAAAAGGCTGGCTGATTTCAGGGTTCCCCGGAAGAGAGAACATAAGAAGAGGATCCTTATCCATCCTTATGGCTCATGGAAACTGAAAACTCTGCCTTTGGAGACGATAGAAAAAATCATTGGTATCGCTCATCAGCATGGGTATTCGGTGACTCAGGTGGGAGGTGCATCGGATAAGAAAATCGCAGGATTTGATGACTATTGCCTCAGGAATGAAGACGTTGTTTATTGGTTCTCGCTCTTGAAGAACTCCGCCTGCATTGTGTGCTGCGACAGCTGGTTCAGCCATTTCGCGGCCTTTATCGATTTCCCCTCAATCACTTTTTATGGCTCCACCTCCGCGCGGCACTGTTCCTCAAGAGAGCATTTTGAAGAGGGATGGTCCAGGTACCTCGTGATTGATTCCGGTTGTGAGCTGGCTCCCTGCGATTCTTTGACCTGCAAGCTTGATAACGGCAGTGTCTGCAAGGGGTTCAGGTGGGATAACAGGGTCGCCGGATTTATTGCTGGATTGTCCGAGGCTGAGAAAGACATCGGTGAGTAGTGCCGGTGTTTCTGACGGGATGGCTAATTTCCCGAGCAGAGAAGTGGAAACAAAAACCTCGAAAGCGTGATTGCTTTCGGGGCTTGGATACCTGATCGGCTTACGGCGGACCTCAGTTAGTGAAGCGGTAAATCTTTTGGAACTCCGCGTCTTCTTTTTCTGGGCTGATGATGTATTTCCCGCGCTCGTTTGCGGAGATGCGGAAAGAATCAGTGCCTGCCGCGAAATGATGCATCAGACGGCTGCTTCTCTCATCGCACTGGGTTTCGAAGAGTGAGCACCCAAGGAAATACTGTTCCGTTTTTCGGATTCCCAGCACGTCAAGGAGCGTCGGGGCAAGACTGATGCTGGTTGTGCCTTTGGCATCCACAATCTGCGGCTTCACCATCTTTCCGTAAAGAATGAGCGGAATCTCAAAGTTCGACCGCTCAGTCTTCTGATGGAAGGACCGCCGGTATTCGGGGGTCGGAATCACGACTCCATGGTCTGAAGTGATGACGAGGAGCGTGTTGTCGTAATACGGACTCGTTTTGAACCAGGCAATAAAGTCCCCGAGCCAGTGATCGAGGTTATGGAATTTGTTGTAATAGCTGTTTGATCCATCACCGTATGTCAGGTCCGGGCTGTCAACGCCATGATGCGTGCCGGCGGTGTACATGCCGATAAAGAAGGGCTTATCGCTCTTGTACTCCGTGAGCACCTGCTTCAGGCTCTGGAAAGCGAATTTATCACTCCGCGGGGGATCTCCCGTCCAGCCTAAGTCATCAGCGCCGTACACCCGGGTGAAAGCGAAAGTCTTTAAGTACGAGGTCATGTTGCCCGTACGGAGTTCGTTTGACAGGAAGTACGTATTGAAGTGATGCTGATTCAGAATTTCAGGCACTGACACCAGACCGGAATCAGTCAGTTTATGAATCTTCTCGTGATCCATCTGACCGAACCCCTGGTTACCGACGTCCGGGTAAAAACCCGCTTTATATTGCCATAACGAATACAGCTGCCCCCGGAGTCCTCGGTAGGTGGCATAGGTGTGGTTGTAATAATGATCAAATGCCAGGCTGTTTTTATACAGCTGGTCATACGTGGGGGTCAGATTGCGGGATGAATGATTTTTATAATCCACGACCTCAGCTGAAAATCCCTCAACAAAAATCACAATGACATTTTTGATCGGGGTGTCAGGTGAGAAATAATCCGCCCCGGCGGTCTCGAGCTGGCTCTGGCTGACGACAGCGGGTTTCCGATATTGCTCACGGATGGCGGCATTTTGTTTGGGGACGAAATAAACGTCGTGAAGAACGGCTTTAGCGAGATGCTTGGTGTTCTTCAGGACGCTGTTCTGAGTGAATGCCAGAGTGATCATCAGTACGCCGACCACGGATCCGGCCGCCATGTAGATATTCTTCTTCACTTTCACGTTTTTCGTGGAAAAAATGGCGAAGAAGGAGGGGAAAAACACGATGGCGAAAATAAAAGCGAGCCAGATCTGCGCTTTAACCCCGATCGCGTTGTGGGACGACAGGTTCATCACGGTGAGCGGCACGATATAGATGCCGGTTGACACGATAGAGCACATCTGAAGGGCGACGATGAACTGAAAGATGCCCCAGAGCGCGGTGCGGATGATGAACGGGAAGAGCAGAACCGCCGCGTACACCAGGGTCGACTCAGCGCAGTATTTGGCGAAGTGGAGGTCAGTTCCTGAAAGCTTGAAAACCGCCAGGACCGTGAGAAGCGTGACAATTAAGGGAAGCAGCAGCCTCGCGCAGATTTCGGATCGAAGAGACATGAGTGAAGCAGATGATCAGAGATCATGAAGTGAACGGTAGAACAAAACGCTAGATAATAAGTCGTTATGAAAAAAATGTAAATGATCAATATGACTGGGGGTCGGATAATTTTCGCTTTGGCTGATTCGGAATCAGTGGATCCAGGCTTTCTGAAGATGAATTGGCTTTGAAGAGACAGAAAATCAGTATCGACAGAGTCTGGCGGAATGACTCGTTTTCGGCATTACTAATTTGGATCATTAAAGCAGGCATTAAAAACCCCGGAGGTTTTCACACCTTCGGGGTTCACTGTTAGATTTTTTTGATTTGAAATCAGGAATAGGTCGGGAAGCGATCGTTCGGTCCGTAGACCGTTTTCCGATAGGCGTCCGGAATATCGCGGTGCTCAAGGAGTTCATTCACCGCTTCCATGACGTCCTCAACCCGGATTTCCCGCATGCATTCACTGATCCCGCAGCGGCCGCATCCGCGCTGTTCGCAGAAGTGGCAGCGCCCGGGGCTGATCACGACGCGGCTCGCGTCGTTTTCCCACGGTCTCCAGCGGCCAGGGATCGTCGCGCCGAAGAGAATCACTTCAGGGGTCTGGAGGGCTGCCGCCATATGAGCCGGCGCGGAGTCAACCCCAATGAGGAGCTTCGCGTCATCAATCAGCGCGGCAAAGGTCTTCATGGAAGGGGTCTTGCCGATCAGAACAATCGGCTTCGCGACTTTAAGAAGCGAGACGATCTTTTCAATCATCGTTCGTTCTTCGTCTGACGGCCCCGAGGTGATGACAATCTTTTCACCCTGGCTCGCGAGGCGATCAAGCATCTCGGCGGTCCGTTCCTCGGTCCAGCACTTGAAGAAGAACCGCGCCGCTGGGTGGACGAGCACATAGCCTTTGAGCCCACCGACGAGTTTCGCGGCCTCAGCGCGGGCTTCATCCGGGATCGTGAGCTTCAGGCCCGGCACTTCTTCCTCCGGCACCACGACACCGAGCGCCCGAAGGTGATCCATGTTGAACTGCGCGATGTGGCGCTCACGCGGGAGCACAAGGCTCGCCATGTGGGTGAAGCTCTTGTTATAGAAGTTCAGCCCCCCGAAGTGCTTCGGGCAGGAGATGCTCCGCTTCGGCTTCAGGATGCGGGCGAGCCACATGCCGTGGTTATGCGTCGTGAGGTGAAGGAGCGTGTCGTAGTGATTCGCTTTCAGCGTCTTCAGAAGATTGATTTCGGCTCCGAGCTGCTTCTTCACGCCCATCTTCTTCCACTTCTGATCGATCGTGTAGACGTTATCGAGATCCGGGTTCCCGGTCAGCATCTCACGCGTGCTGTGATACACCAGAGCGTCGATTCTCGCGTTCGGGTACTTCTTCCGCAGAAAGCCGATGAGCGGCGTGGTGAGGAGGACGTCTCCAAAGTAGCGGAGTTCCGTAATCAGTATGCGTTCGAGTTCCACAGCGGTGCGGTCCGGATTGATAAGAAAGAGGGACGGCGGGGCAGGAGAGATTTTTGGTTTCTTCTCTGTCCGCAGAGTCCCCCGATTTTAATAGATACGGGAAAGAGTGACGGCGGATATGGTACCGCGCTTCTCTCGTCAATAGATGGTCATTGTCCAAACAATGAGGGCTAGAAGATTATTTATGCCATACACCGCAAATGAAAATTGTTTGTTTAATAGGATCAGATCAAGGTTAGAAGCTCTCTGATGCTGTTAATGACATCCAGATAATCTATTCCGGCCGAATAAAAATATTTTTTCCTATATGATTCCCACAGACGTTGTAATGTTTCATCTTTTTCGATCTCTGTAAGAATTAAATTTCTTTTTTCTTTTAAACCGTCTGTGCCTCGTGTACTACATGTGGAATGAAAAGCTTTTTTTAACAGATCTTTATCAATGTCATTCTTATAAAGAGAAAGAAGTGTCTTGACATCATAAAAATCTCTCATTCTAGTATTGTAAATACCTCGAGCAAGGATTGTCTGAAGCTTCTCAGCTAAAATTGTTTCTAAATTGTATGACCATAATTTTATTGAATGATCATCAAGTAGCAGTTTGTATTGATATTCTATCGCACGTGGAGTGATTGCGTCTCCAGTTGAAATATCTATATTGATAGGTGTAATCAAACTTCCTAACTTTGCATCCATTGAAAAACGGACACCAGGGTATTCCATCTTATCCATGATCCCTGAGATTTTTTTTATTTTAAATGTCACTCCATCATGTAAGTCAATATTAATGATATTGTTGATAATTTCTTTTGCCTCATAAGGTGTGAGGTTTAGATTCCTTACACTGGTGTCAATATCCATTGTTGATCGAAGACCTAATCCAACCATTGCACAAACAAGCACACCGCCTTTTATAATAAAATTATCTTTATATTTCGAATTGGCAAGGCGCTCCAAAAAGCGCTCCATCATAAACAAGCGCATTAAAGTCCGAGGGTCTGCATTATTTATTTTTGCAGTATTTTGAATTCTTCCCTTAATCTGTTCCGGCGTAAATTTCATAATAGAACCTGCATATACTTCTGAATGATATTTTTTATATGAAATAACTTGGAGTATTCCATCAGCTTGTTTAGATCTTTATCTTTCCTTGCTAAATAAGCTTTCAAGACAGCGTTGAATTCCTGTATTTCAATAGAGTTTCTGCTTCTGAACAGATCACAAATTGTTCGTTCCAAATCGTACATGGGAATTTCATTTCCACAGTAGTCTTGGACAAATGTTTTTCCTATTTCTAATAGCTCTTTTTTTACTCTGTAGACTTTACACTTACCATCCGCTACGAGTCTATGTACGTTGTATCCGCTATAAATAGTCAAAGTGTGGACCATAGGTTCTCTTTCAGATAATCCATAGTGATAAAAGGCTTCGTCGTGAGAGAAAACCAGTTGAGGGCACCTCTGATAGAGAAGGTACAGTTCATCAATCCATGTTCCTTTAGGCGCATATACACCGTGACCAACCTGATCCCAATCATTTTTATGAATGAATTTATAAAAAAGGGATCTTGAAACGCCCGCCTGTTCTGCGATTTCGGGAGTCAGGTATTCGTGCTTTTTCTTCAATTTATCCAATGTTTGCATGCCATCCTCCATACGTTTGTGCTCATATTGTATTCAATATGAGCACAAACATCAAAGACAATAAACGATTGTGCTCACTTTGTAAACAATATGAGCACAAACGTTTGATGAAACGGATCTGCCTTCGCTCCTCACGGTTCTGACTCAATGGGCTGGCGCTTCCCGTCGGTGCAATAAAAAAGGCGCTGTCTCCAGGGAGGAAGACAGCGCCGTCTCGCTCTAAGCGGATGCCTTACAGGTCATCCACCAGAGCTGAGCTCTTCGCGTAAGCGGTGACTCGGGCTTCAAAGAAGTCGGTCTTCACCATGTTCGCATTCGCATACTGGCTGACCCACTGCATGGAAGCCGGTTCCTGAGCGTGGCTCGGATCGTAGGGCTCGTAGCCGAGCGTCATCCAGCGGAGATTGCCGAGGTAGTTGATGTAGTCGGTGATCATGCCGGGCGTGAGGCCGCGGACCTTGTCGCCGATCACATAGTGACCCCATTCGATTTCCTGACGGACGCCTTCCTTCAGCATCTCGAGAAGCTCGGCCTTCAGGTCGTCCGTAAACCATTCCGGATGCTCCTTTTGCAGCTCACGGAAGATATTCCGGAAGAGCCAGAGGTGCGTATTCTCATCGCGGTTGATGTAGCGGATTTCCTGCGCGGACCCCGGCATCTTCTCATTTCGGCTCAGGTTATAGAAGAACGAGAAGCCGGAGTAGAAGTAGATGCCTTCGAGGATATAGTTCGCCATCACGACGCGGATGAAGTTGTGCTCATCCGGGTGATTCAGGAACTCGTTATATTGCTCGCCGATGAAGGTGTTCCGCTTCAAGAGATGCTTATCTTCCTTCCACTGGTAGAGAATCGAGTTCCGCTCTTCAGGCGAGCAGATCGTGTCCAGCATATAGCTGTAGCTCTGCGAGTGGATGCACTCCTGGAACGTCTGGATGTTGAGGCAGAGGTTCACTTCGCTCGATGTGATGTAGCTCGAGATGTTCGGGAGATTCGCGGACTGCAGCGAATCAAGGAACACGAGGAAGCTCAGAATCTTGTTATATGCGTTCCGCTCCGGCTCCTCGAGATTCGGGTAGTCCTTCACGTCCTGCGCGAGATTGATTTCCTCCGGCACCCAGAAGTTATTCATCGCCTGGCGGTACCAGTCGGAGACCCACGGGTACTTATGGTTATTGAAGTCGTTCAGGTTCGTCGGGTTTCCGCCCACGATCTGAATCGCGCCGATATCAGTATCCCCCTGGGGGTTGAACAACGGTTTTTTCTTGAACATTTCTTTACTTCACTCCATCAGGACGAGCAGGACTCGCACTCTTCAACTTCAAGCGACTTGCTGCGGATGTAATAGATCGTCTTCACGCCGCACTTCCACGCTTCGAGGTAGAGGTTAAGGACCTTTCTCATCGTAAAGTCGTTCGTGATGTAGAGATTGATACTCTGCGCCTGGTCAATGTGACGCTGACGGACGCCGCAGGCCCGGATCGACCAGTTCTGATCGATGAGGTGCGCGTTCTTGTAGAGCCACCAGGTGTCGGACGACAGATCCGGCGCTACGCGCGGGAGCAGCCCGTTCTTCTTCTCTTCGAGGAAGTAGCGGTTCATGATCGGGTCGATGCCAGGCGTCGTCCCGGCAATAATGCTCGTGCTTCCGGTTGGCGCGATCGCCATGAGGTAACCGTTTCGCATGCCGTACTTCGCGACATCCGCCTTCACGTCATCCCAGTACGGGGTGTTGTAGCCGCGCTTCTCGAAGAACGCGCCGGTGTCCCAGTCGCTTCCCTTATACATGCCGTACGTGCCCTTGTCCTTCGCGTTGAGAGCGCTCGTCTCGATCGCGGAGTGCGCGATGCGCTCAAACACCTTGTCGACAAAGGCGAGATGCTCCTCGCTCTCCCAGCGGATGCCGTGCTTCGCGAGCATGTGGTGATAGCCGCTCACGCCAAGCCCGATCGCGCGGTAACGCTTCGACGTGATCTCGGCGTACGGGGTCGGGTAGAAATTGAGGTCTATCACGTTATCGAGCGCGCGGACGACGCTTGACGTCAGGTGCTCGAGGTACCCCGGCTCATCCACCGGAATGCGGCCGAGGTTAAGGCTCGCGAGGTTGCAGACCACGAAGTCACCCGGTTTCGTCGTGGTGACCACTTCAACCGTGCCTTCAGAGGTCTTGATCTCGCGGCTCACGCTCTGAATCGGAGCCGTGTTCTGCGCGATTTCCGTGCAGAGGTTCGAGGAATAGATGTGACCGCAGTGGGCGTTCGGGTTCATCGCGTTCACGAGGTCGCGGTTGAAGATAAACGGGGTACCCGTTTCCACCACGGACTTCAGGAACAGACGCACCAGATCCTTCAGGCTGATCTCACGCTTCGTGATGCGATTATCGTGCACGCACTCGAGGTAACGCTTCGTCCACTCCTCTCCAAAGCTGTCCTCAAGGTTGTAGCCGCGGACCTGGCTGATCTCATGCGGACACATCAGGTACCAGACACCGTTGAAGTTGTCGCGGACCTGCTGCCAGAAGTAATCCGGGACGCAGAGCGCGGGGAAGGTGTCGTGCGCCTTCAGACGGTCATCGCCGTTATTCGTCCGCATCTGAAGGAATTCGGGGATATCGCGGTGCCAGATATCGAGGTAAACCGCCACGGCGCCCTGACGGACACCGAGCTGATCCACCGCAACCGCCGTGTCATTCACGAGCTTGATCCAGCGGGAGATGCCGCCCGCCGCCCCCTTGAAACCGCGGATGTCGCTTCCGCGGGCACGGACCTTGCCGAAGTAAAGCCCCATGCCGCCGCCGAACTTGCTCACCTGAGCGAAGTTATCGAGGCTCCGGTAGATGCCGGCAAGGCTGTCAGGCACGGTATCGATGAAGCAGGACGAGAGCTGGTGGTACGGCTTACGGGCGTTCGCGAGGGTCGGCGTCGCCATCGTCACTTCGAGTTTCGAGAGCATGTCGTAGAACCGCTTCACGTACTGCATCCGGACATCTTTCTTTTCCGGCATCGCGAGGTGAAGCGCCACGCCGAGGAACAGCTCCTGCGGGCTCTCGAGGATCTCGTTATTGTGGCTCTTGATCACGTAGCGCTCGAGCACGAGCTGAAGGCCGGAGTAGTTGAAGAGCTTATTCCGGTTCTCATCGATCAGGCCCGCGGCCTCATCAATCTCTTCCTTCGTGTAGTTCTCGAGGATGTACTTCCCGTAGAGGCCGTGCTCCGTGAGGAACATGAGCTTCGTATAGAAGTCCGTGAGACCGAGGTTCTGCTCACGCTGCGCGAGCTTCCGCTTGAAGCTGTGGCAGAGCAGCCGCCCGGCGATCTGCTCGTAGCGCGGCGCGTTCTGCGTCGTGAGTTCCACGGCGGAACGGATCAGGGTGTCGAGCTTCTCGTCGACACTCGCGGTGGGCGACACCTGGGAATTGAACTTCGCGGTGAGGACTTCAAGCGAATACTCAGGCGCTTTGAAGTCATTCTGGATCTCGAAGAGGCAGCCATCGAGGTCGCTGTCACCCGTCGCGACAGAAAGCGCGAGGCGGCAGGTACGGAGTTCCGTCCGCTTCTCGCGGTACAGAATGAAGTTCTTCGCGACCTGGTAGTGGCCGCGCTGCATCAGAGCTTCTTCGACACGGTCCTGAATAGTTTCAACGGAGCAGCCCGGTGTCACGAGAATCTGCTTTTCCACGAGATCAAGCAGCTCGTCGAGATCGTCGGGTTGTTCAATGCCTGTGCTCTTAAACGCTTTCGTAATAGCAAGGGCGATTTTTTTGCGATCGTACTCTTCGGTTTGACCGCTTCTTTTAGTTATCAGCATTGAGTAACCTACTGTCAGAGTGGTTAGGATGAGAATTGGCTTTTCAGCTGTGTGTGAGTGAGCATTTTACTAGGGAATGTTAATCCGCGCTTAATAAAACCTAGATCTAGTGCTTATGGGGGCAGAGCGAACACCAACTGAAAAGGGACGGAAGATCCGTTTTTCACTACGGATCAGAGATCGCCTGTGTGACCGGATAAGGGACGGAAAAACAGCGGGATGCAGTCCGAGACGAGACTTTCCCAGGGCGACATCTCAAAAGACATTCTCTTCACAACTGACACCGTTTCTCACCCTCCTCAAGGGGTAGAACCGAGGGGGAATTGCGGAAGTTCCGGGAAAGTGCCGGATGAATTTCAGACTACAAAAAAGCGGAAACACTGAAAAACGCGGGCAACGAAAAAGCCCCAGGGGGTAGATGTCATAGGCCATATAGGCGGACTTTTCCTGGGGCTGTTGCTGGAAGAGATGCTCGCAGTTCGAGGCTTTACCGGCCCGACTGGAGATTCTTCCGATCGCAAGAAAAGTATCGCTCTTTTCGAAGAAAACCGCATCAAGGAAAATCCGCTTTTAAGACTCGGATAAGAATGCGATAATAAAAAGATATGCTGTTGAAAATAAATAAAAATAAAGACCCGAACTGAAGCTCTCAGACTCCCCGCCTCTGCGCCATAATGGTTGAGACACAGAGCGCCCCGGAAGGCTTCTCTCTTTCGGGGCACAAAACTCACAAATTACAGGAGTCAGACATGACGAAAGCCCCGATTTTCGAGATCAATGATTCAGACGGCAAGCCCTTCAAGATGGAAGATCACTTTCCGATGGTGCTCTACTTCTATCCGAAGGACAGCACCTCCGGCTGTACTACAGAAGCGAAGGAATTCACCGCTCTGATTCCGGAGTTCCAGAAGCTCGGGTACGACGTGGTCGGTGTCTCGCGCGACTCCGAAAAGAGCCACCAGAACTTCATCTGCCGCTACACCCTCGCGATCACGCTCCTCTCTGACCCGGAAGAAAAGGCCTGCAAGGCGTACGACGTGATCAAAGAGAAGAATATGTACGGAAAGAAGGTGATGGGTGTTGTTCGGAGCACATTCCTGATCGACAAAGACGGGAACCTCGTGAAGGAATGGCGGAAAGTGAAGGCGGCTGGCCACGCCCAGGCGGTTCTCGACTTCATTAAGAATCCGGAAGCCGCGGAAGCTTAATCGCAGATAGTTTCGCTTTTCTTAAAACCCAGACGGTTCTAAAAAACCGCCTGGGTTTTTGTTTGAGTGATGTATGGATTCGCGCGGAGACTGTGCGTGAAAGGCGTTCTGAAAAGTAGCGCTATTCTTATCGTTTGTATTTGCTATTACATAAACTCACGATTATCGATTGATGTGTGATTTGTTGTAACATAATGATTTAACATTGCTATTTAAAAATATTCAAGGGTATTGAATTATATTTACGCTGATAAATACGCAAAACATAATGAAAAAATAGAGAATAGTTATTCTTGTGGTACGGAAAATAGAACATCCATCCTTGTATAATTGGCCGTCAAGATTTTGTCAAAAGCTCTCAAAAAATGACGATCAATGTTCAATGCGTCTATGGGGATGACGACATCGAGAATGTCAGAAACTGCATCATCCCAAATCTTGCTGTCGCCACAAAGGAAAAAGTTGTTTTCCTGACGATGAATTACGACGCTGCCGGTAAAAGGCTTGACTCCGGAGATCAGTACGGCTGCGAAGTCAGGGATATTCCGAAAACCACTGATCGTCGTACTGGCTTTGCCGAGAATCACAACTTTCTCTTTAAAGAGTCTGAAAAAACTCCGAGTTTTGTGCTGATCAATCCGGACTGCGTTCCACTTCCCGGAAGTATTGACCGGCTGATTGAACGGAAAACAGACAAAGTCGCGATTGTCGAGGGCCGTCAAAGGCCTTTCGAGCACCCGAAGAAATACGATCAGAAGACCCTTGAAACTCCTTGGGCCAGCGGCGCCTTTGAGCTTATTGACTCCGATTTCTACCAATCCGTGGGCGGAATGGATGAGCTTTATTTTCTTTACGCCGAGGATGTCGATCTCTCCTGGAGAGCCTGGCTTAAAGGTTATCGGGTGCTTTATGAGCCGGCAGCCCAGATTATTCATTTCACAAATGGACGATTTGAACGTGATGATCTGATTTCAAACGAGCAGTACTACGGCCTTCGGAATTTCATCCTGATCTCCCGGAAATTCTTCGGTAAGAAGGGTGAGGAGTCCGCGGTTAAATCTCTAAAGAAAGCATTGGATCCCTATCTTTTTACGAAAATCATGGATGACTACCTCACGAATATCCGTGATCGTATTACGGATACCTATGACGGTAAGCGGGATCGCCACATCATGATCCGCGGAATCAACCAATTTGCTGACTGAGAGAACAGATGAAGATCATTGTCACGGCGGGGTCCGAAGAATCCGAAAAAGCTTTCCTTAAACGTCACGCATTTGCAGCTGAAAGCATAGTTGTCCGGCGGAATGAAAAGTCACTCTTCGATGTCATCAACTCAATTATTGAGGGCGAAAGTGAGCCGGTACTGCTGGTTCATGATGATATCTATTTCAATTCGGATTTTGAGGACCGGGTTGAAGTGCTTCTTCAAAAGGTTTCGGATGAGGATTACGAGTGGGGTGTAATCGGGAATGCCGGAATAGCGAATAATGCATACGGCTATCGGGCGTCTAATATCATCCGTTATGTGGTTGATCCCCACGAGGGGGCAACCCTTTCGGCCCGGATTCTGCCGGTAAGAATGATTGATGGGAATACGATGCTCATTAACGCTCCGGAACTTCGAAAGCGTAACGTAAGACTGCCGTCGCTATCTGGGTTTCAGCTTTACGATCTCGCGCTTTCCATTGAATCTCTCAAGGCCGGGCTTGGTGTTTTTGTCTCCCCCGAATTGCTTTGCTATCACGACAACAAGGATAATCCAGCGTCTTTCATTTCCTTCGCGGAATCAGATGAAGCGCAGCGGTACCTTGGTGCGAATTTAAAGAATACCTATCTGGAAACGCTCAACGGCATAATCAAAGTCAGAGAGCCATCAGGAGATTTTGACTGGGTAGAGGCAACAGCCAGGATCGGCAGGAAGCAAAGCGGTATCCATGTCGCGATCGTTGTGAGAACCCAGTTTAAAAGGCCAGAGCAGCTTTTTCGGACGCTCACAAGCATCCGGTCTTTTATTGCTTCATCACAGGATGCCGATCTATTCCAGTGCCACGTTGTGACAGACGTGAATACGGGGAAAGAAAAGGAAATGTATGGTTTCCCAATTCATTATTTTCCCTGTGATCTGAGAGATTCTAGGTTTTTACTGGTCAGTGAGGCGATCAAAAATATTCTGTCTGACTACATCTGGTTTGTTGATGATGACGATTGGCTGTTCCCGAACTCGGCAGAGTGGCTTGCGAACACTATTCGTTCAGCACCTTCCGCATCAACGTTCTTTATAGGGACAGAGCACTTTATAGAAAAGAAGCTGCCTGGTTCTGAATCACTGATCCAGACGCGCGCGGTTCCCCATCAGTATTTCCCGCCGAGTGATTTGTTTAAGTCCATTTATACAAACCATATTCCTTTTTCTGGCATTATTTTCCCGAGACTGAAAATCATAGGGCGATGGTCTTCCTCAGAGGTGGAGAAAATTACGATGTTTGAAGATTGGTATCTTCAGATTCTCAATTTTCAGTCAGACAATTTCTTCCCGATCACCATTAACAAACTTTTTGTCGGAATTTCAATTCGAGGAATCGGTCAGACGGTCATGCTGAAGGATAGGACCGAATGGTATAAGTCGGAATCCACGATCTATTACGACCTGGTGAAGAAGGGAGGAATGATTTTCTCTATTCCCCGGATGCAGACAATCGCGAACGGATCTTCGCCTTCTTTATCCATTGACGAAAGAAAGGCCCTTAAGTCCTTTTATAAAGCAAAACTTCTCAAGTACAAGATTCTCTCTTTTCTGACTTTCGGTGGACCAAGGGGCAGGTATAAAGAGAGAAAGAGGAAGTATCGGGAAAAGTTCCGCAAACTCTGAAATGATGAAAATTGTTTGCCTTAATTGATGAACAGGGCATATTTCCTCTATACCTGATCTCCTCCAAAGTTAATTTCCTGTAGACAATCCTCAAGTGATTGCTCTTCGGTTGAATTAAGAGATAACCGTTAAATGAAAAGACTCGCTTTTTATACTTTTTGGGAAAAAGATGGCATTGTCAGAAAATATGTCTTGACTTACCTGAAAGGGCTTCAGGAAGTTGCGGACAAGATTATTGTCATCGTCAATGGGAAACTTTCCCTCGAGGGAAAAGAAAAGCTTGAAAAGCTTGGCATTACCATCTTGCAGCGAGCAAACAAGGGATTTGATTTCGGGGCCTGGAAAGCCGCTTTTGAGTTTCTAGGCTGGGAGGAAGTACGGAAGTTTGACGAACTTGTCCTCACAAACTGCAGCAATTATGGTCCCGTGTATCATTTCTCTGGAATTTTTAAGAGAATGGAAGATAACCCTTGTGATTTTTGGGGACTGACACAGCATCAAGAAGTCAAAAACGCCCTGATCATTGCAGGAGACAAAGACTCTTATATTAGGCGTCACATTCAATCTTTCTTCATAGTAATCAGACAGAAAGTCATTCTGTCAGAAAAGTTTTCCTCATATTGGGATGGGCTTGTTGAGGCTGAGAACCTGAAACAAGAAATCAGTGAACACGAAACGAGGTTCACAGAATATCTGGAATCTGTTGGATTCAGCTGGGATACTGTATTTAAGCCGAAGGGAGAATTTAATCCCAGTTTTTATCAGGTAACAGAATATATAGATGCCGGATATCCTCTAGTGAAAAGGAAACTTTTCAATTGTCCCTCTTTTATCTGGACAAATCACACCGGAGGCGACACGCCTCGTAAGGTGCTTAAAAAAATTGAAGAACTTGACTATCCAATAGACGAAATTTTTGAAGACCTGCTTGCTACGTGCCGCCTAAGCGTCCTAAACAGGGATATTCATTTTAATCGGATTATTCCCTCTGATTACAGCAAAAGTATCGATGATGTGCTGAGGGATAAGAAAATAGCGGCTGTTTTCTTTGCGTATTATCCGGACCTTGCAAACAGGTATCTCCCTTATATCCTGAATCTGCCGAAAACAGCGCATATTTGCTTAATTTCCTCTAGGCAGGAAACTTTGGATACATACTCTAAGCTTTTTAGAGAATTTGATCTTGATTTCGAATGCCGCATTAAACCTAATCAGGGACGTGATTTTTCGGCTTACTGCATTGCGGCAAGAGATATATATGATAAATATGACTACGTTTGCTGCCTAAAAGATAAGAAAGCTCCTCATACTTCGTATCTCGCGGCGGAGTCTTTTGATAAGCAATGTTGGGACAGCGTGCTCTTTTCCAGAGATTATGTTAATAACTGCCTCAGGCTCTTTTATGACCATCACTCTGCGGGGATGATTTTTTCACCGCCACCGAACTTTGGTCCTTATACAGCACTCGGGAATGAGATGAGCAAAGATCGGCAACATGTCTTGTATCTATGGAAAGAGTTGAAACTTCAAATTCCACAGGAAGAAAGCGATCTGATTGCTCCTTTTGGATCTATTTTTTGGATTAAAAGCGCGGCGATCAGAACAATGCTTTCTCATCATTGGACATATGAGGAGATGCCTGCTGAACCCATCGGTCCTGATGGAACGCTTCTGCATGGGTTGGAAAGGATATGGGCGTATGCCGCTCAGAATGATGGGTATTATCCCGTGATTGCAACGCCTACGCTATTAGGTGAAATTTATTATGGGCACGCGCTTCTGCAACTGAGAGATCTGAACGCCGCTTTATTCGAAAAATATGGAATCAACGTGCACGGACGTTTACTTGATTTGATCGGAACGCCGTCAGATCCCCCTAAAAATACGGTTTTAAAAGAAAAGGCAAAACATATTTCGATTAAGAGGATTGTTAAGTACCGTGTGATGGCAAAAGTCTGTCATGGAAAGAGAAGAAAACATTATGAGAAAAAGCTCAGCGACTATCTCGCAAGGTTCGCTTGACAGAGGATTAACGCTGTAAATGAGATCGTTGGTCCAGATCTTTTTGGCGGTTCAAAGGCGCGTCAGATATCCCTGATATTTTCGACGGGCAGCACTGATCGGCATCACTCTGATGATGCTGTATGCCCTTGGTCTCACGTTTGGAAAGCTGTCTCGCCGCCATTGAGTGGACAGTCTTGATACTGAAGCATGTCACCCCTTTTATCCGTTGACGAATAATCAAGAGCCTCTAAAAAGGGGCTGAAAAGATCAATAACTCCTGAGGATGATTTTTTCAGCCCAATTCGACTGTTAAACAGGGTTAATCCCAAGGATAAGTTTCGCAATGGGAACCACCTGGATTATTAAGCAGCAGTAAAGAACTTTCCAGAGATCATCCCGGCTGCAGCAGCTTAGCCCGAATATTCCCATTCCCAGTCCTACCAAAAGAAACTCGCAGGGCATCATGGTGCGAAGATTTGAGGCCCAGACGGTAGGCGAGAAACCCATCGCTGAGGGAATCGCGAAAGCGATTGCCAGCAGCGTCAAAACGCAAACCTTCATTTTGGCCGATATTTCAGCTGTCAAAACACCCCAAAGAAGGACACCGCCCCAGAGCAGGGTCAGGGCTATAGCCAGGTACTGCTTCGTATGCCATGCCCCTTCGAAAGGTGCAAAAGGGACCATTCCTTTCAGTTTGGTATACGAAAGGTATTGCAGAATGGTGACGGCTATCAAAGATAAAACCGCAGCCCGGATTTTTTTAAATCTGAGGTAGGCAATTGCAGAGGCGACAAAAGCAAAGCAAATGTTTACATGGAAGAAATGAAACTGTATTACCCGCATTGTGCCGATATAAGCCTTATAGAGAGGGGTGTACTCTGCGAAGGCAGGCAGCCAGGTTTTAATCTCAGCAATAGTCCGGGCGTGATTGCCAGGTGCCGTCAGAATGAAAGCCAAAGAAGCCGCTGTCAGGAGGAAAGCCACGTAAACCTGCGGACTTCTGTGCCCTTTCCAAAGCATCAAACACAGCAAACCCAAGACGCCAATACAGTTCAATTCCAAATTGACACCAAACAGGGTCAGTGGAATTAAAAGTGCCCACTCCCATATTTTCAATTTCTCTTTAGAGACAAAGTAAAGGGCGAAAACACAGGCTGTGAGGGGATACCAATAGTTAATCAGCGTCGCGGCCCAGCCAGCGGAATTCATAATCCATAGAGGGAGCAGAAACACGATTGCTGCGCACTGCCGAATATCAGTCTTTATCTTGTTTTCTTTCAGGAGAAGATAAAACCCGATTGGCGTTATTGCGATGATCAAAAAAGTGACTGCCCGCAGAATCCATTCATATTTCAGCAAAGAAACCACAACGGATTCAATAAGAAGGCGGCTTGACCATAGGTGATACCGTGTGCTCAGCCAATCAAAGGACAGCGGCTGCTTTTTAAAAAATAAATCGTCACTAAAAATTCCGATTTTGCTGGAAAAATAGAACCAAAAAGCAACAATCCCTACGGCAATTAGGGTGTTTGCCAGGTTTAACTGGTTTTTTGAAAGCATTTCTTATTTTTCCTTTAATACGTATCGGGGACGCCTTTTGGTTTCAATATAAATTCGTCCTATGTATTCTCCAAGAACACCGATCCCGATTAGCTGAATTCCTCCCAGAAAAAGAACCGAGCACATTATTGATGGATAGCCAGAGACGGGGTTATCAAATATTAATTTCTGAAAGATGATTACCAGCATGTATAAAAAAGCTATAAATGATATGCAAAAGCCAAGGTAAGTCCAGATACGCAGCGGGAGAGTCGAAAAGGAGGTAATTCCTTCCAGGGCAAGATTCCACAATTTCCATCCATTGAATTTGGATGTTCCCGAAACCCGGGGCGCCCTTTTGTATTCAACAATCGCTGTTTTTCCGCCGCCCCAGGACAGAAGACCCTTCATAAAGAGATTTCTTTCCGGAAGAGAGGTAATGATCTTTACCATTGATCTGTCGAGAAGGCGGAAATCGCCGACATTCTCCTCGATGTGCGTAGAACTCAGGTAATTGTCTAATTTATAAAAGTATTCAGCGGATTTTCTTTTCAGAAATGAGTCCGAGGATCTGTCGGTACGTTTCGCCAGAACCACATCGTACCCTTCATTCCATTTGCTGATCATTTTAGGAATGACATCGATTGGATCCTGCAAATCGACATCAATCGGAATCGCGCAATCACCTGAGCAGTGCTCGAGACCGCAGAAAAGGGCGGATTCTTTCCCAAAATTGCGGGTGAACGAGAAGGCCTTGACTAACTCATCATCCTGAGCGAGCCCGTTGATAAAAACGATTTCAACGACACAGTCAGGCAGGATCAATTCTTTTCGTACAGTACGGTAGAAAATATTGATCGTCTCTTCTTCATTGAAAACTGGGACAATTAATGAAATAACTTTTGTCATTTTGAGAAAACAAAGAAACGGGAAAGAAGAAAACCGAGGATATAGCTCAGGGCGCAGTAAACAAGGAAGGTGATTATCGGGTTAATTGTCAGATAATCCCCCAGCCATCCGCTGCCAAAACTTAAAAATGACATGACTAAAGTCATTTTTAAAAACTTTGTCAGAGTGGGGCGCTGCCGAAATGTGAACTTAGCGTTCATAAAGAAGCTGAAGGTAACGGCAACAAAAAATGCGGCCAGGTTTGAGATTGACTGTGCCTGGCCGAGATTGACCAGAACAAAAAAAACCGCCGCGTGCACCAAAGTGTTGGCTATCCCTACCAGTCCGTATCGGAGAAATTCCCGTAGTCGAATTGTATTCATGGTTAGGATTTAGTGATTAGGTGTGGCTGGAGCGCTGATGCCCCGATAGAGAAGGGGCGATGAACAACATCCGCATATCTTGCAGAATAAGGGAAACTACTACTCAAGTCATGGCTTGTCAACTCACAGATGACGCCCGAGAAACAGAAAAAATATGTTTTTTTGGAATAGGAATTTAGACGGACTAGAGCTTTAACTGTTATCCGGAATGGCCTAGCCTAAAAGATTTCCCGATGAGCTGCCGTTTGCCTCTGTATTTCTAATGGATTTTGAATCCGGAGAAAAAATGACATTCAGCATTGTTTGAGGATTTCTGGTTCAGGTGTGCAGAGGTCAACGTCAAGAAGTGCCTTCAATAGAAACCAGGAAGTAACGCTCTTCACGATATTTGTTATGTCTAAGAGATGCCCCCTGCAGATGAGGTGATTTATTAGTAATATTAAAAATAATTTTTCAACCAATTACTCCTTAGAGTCTGATTCCTGACGTTTGATATGGCAGATATGAAAGAAAAGAAAGAATCTCTTATCTCGCAGTACCGGAAGCTGAACCCAGAGGAACAGAAATATATCCGGGGAATCTGCTGGAAAGTGGTGATCAGCTTCGTCGTGGCCCTTGCTGTGGCAATTTGGCTCGATTTCTTTTCCGGTGAAACACGTTTTTTGATTTTCCTCTCTGTTTTTGTGGGATCTCTGATAGGTTTAAGCAAGGGCGATTCAGAAGAGGAGAGTGATGAGGAGGCGAGGGAAAAATACCTCGCTCGGCTTCGGGCCCGGAAAAGCAAAAAAGCGGCTGAGGATGAAGATGAGGATGACGACCTTGAGGATGAGGACGACGATCTGGAAGAGCGTCTCCCCACCGGGTGGAATTGGAGAGATGAGCTCGTTATGACGGGGCAGCGGTTCGAGGGGCGTGAAGCCTTTCTTCGAACCCATCAGAAAGAGATCAATGGGGCGAACGAGATCGATCTCATCCGGGAACCTGATAACCGTTACGACAAGAACGCTGTTGCCTGCTCGTGGAAGGGAACGAAGATTGGGTACATCCCGTCCGGCAGCGCGCAGTTTCTAGCCCCGGCGCTTGATAACGGGATGCAGATCACCGCGCGCTGCAACGTGTGGACGTCACCTGATAACGAGGTGCTTCGCGTGTACCTTTGGTTCACTGAGAAGAGCGCGAAAGATAAGGTGATGCTTGAAGAGGTCCGGCGTCAGATCATGGAGTATTCCGACTGACGCGGAGCGAAGAGAGACAGGTAAGCTATAGAAATTCTCTCTCCTTCCGCTGCATCCTTTTTCCAGGCGTCCGCATGGCTGAAACCGATAAGAAACCGACTGAAACCCCGAAACCGGCAGATAATCCAAACCCCTTTGCCGCGAACTGCCTCTGAGGCGGGGTGTATGCGTTTGCCGCTTTCTTCCTCGGGCAGCCGGGGAGCCTGGGAGAATATTTCTCCAGGCTTCCTCAATCAGTTAAAGAACCTTGCTGTTAAAGGCTTTCTCAGGATCAAACACAAAGGCCTGATAGCCGGTGGTGGATTGGAACTGGAGCTCAATCGACGGCTCCTTCGCGCCCCACTCAAATTCGTCGAGATAGGGGTTCGGGGCGGAGACGAGGCCTCCGGTTTTCAGATCGTAATTCGCGCCGGCAGTCGCGGAGTAGACGAGGACCGAATGCTTATCCTTCATATACTTCACGTTCGCCGTGACCGGGCTGAACCAGCCGTGACCGCGTTCCTTGCCGTATTCCCAGACCTGCTCCACCGTGCGCTTCTTTTGATCGATCTTATAGATCACAGCGCGGCTGTACTTCTGCGTCGCGAAGATCGGCTGCTCGAAGTGGCGGGCATCGCCGTTATCGAACACGGAGAGCCAGAAAGTGTTCTTATCGGACATCTCATCGATACGGAAGGCCGTGTGCTGCGTGAAAGGCCAGTCAAAGGCGGTGCCGTGGCACGCGTAGCCGTCGCAGTCAAGCGCCTTTCCATTCTTATCCACGGGGGTAAGAAGGAGGTCATGGAACGGTTTCTTCCAGCCCGCGCCGCCCCCGAGGATCCACTTCACCCGGTGATCCCGCCCGATCTTCACGACTGCGCACTGATGCCGCGACGAAATAATGATCGAGTCATCTGTCGGATCGTAATCCACGGAATTCACGTGCGCCCAGTTGCGTCCGGGGCCGGTTCCCACGATGTCGCCGAAGTGGCCCTCCTTATCGAGCTTCTGAAGGTCCTCCGAGGTTACGGTCTTCCCCGCGAGATTCGCGTCGATATTGAGGCACACCGCGCCCTGATCTAACGCCTTGATCGCGGTATCCCGGTACGGGTCGAGAATTTCCCAGAGCCTCCACTGATCGACCACGGCGCCTTCCGCGTTCACTTCAATAATGAGGTCCCGCACCGTGTGAACGTTCCGGCCGTCGGCCCGCTTCAGGTTGGAAGACGAGACGCGGAGGAAATAGTGACCGTTCTGCGCTGCGTCGAGCGAATGGCTGAAGTCGCTGTAGGCGAACGGCAGCCTGCGGTTCCATATCTTCCGCCCCATGATGTCGTACTTCACATAGTGCTGACCGTAGCCCCAGGTGATCGCGCCGTTGTCGTTTTGCTGGAAACCCATCATGATGCCGCCGTTCCAGATCGAGTTGACGTCAAAAAAGGAATCCGGCTTCAGGTACCAGCGGATTTCACCCTTCGTGTCCGTGATCCAGTTCACCGGTTCCGAGGACCACTGCAGTGCGCCGCCTTCGGGGCTGTTCCAGACCGCTTTCCGGGTGCCGCCCGAGACCCCGGCGATGTTATTCACGTAGTAGAGCCGGTCGGAAAATTTGCCGTTCGCCGCGATTCTCACCGTGGTTCGGGGGAAAGCGGACGAGTCACCCGCTGAGCCCGTGAGATTCCGCCATGCGGGCGCGGCGTAAATCTTATAGGTCTCGTCAAAATGCTCAGTCCTCCCGCCCCAGAGACGGTCGTATGACACCTGCACCTGATTCACATAATCCGGGTAGAGACCGAAAACCGGGATACCGCCATGTGTCATCACCTGGCTGTCTGACACCCGGTAGGCGATCTCCTGACCGTTCGGTTTCGGGACAATCCGGACGCGGACTCGCCGGAGCACGTATCCCCCGTCGTGAATAACCGCGGTGAGCGGGGCGATTTTGTAGGGGTTTAGCTCCACTTCGCCGATATGGCCCTGGACCTTATAAATCGTGTGAGCGCCGGACGGTCCTCCGAAAGCGAAAGCAGCTTTCGGGAGGATCGCGCCGGCAGCGGCTGCCACCGTAAGCCGATAGAGTTCGCGCCGCGTGATGGTCATTGGTGTGGTCTCCTGAGATCTGAATCTGATAAAAGACGCCTTTCTCCCGATCCCCGGTCTCAGCGCCGGGATGAAAGCGGGGGAAGACTGAAAAAAGCGGTTATTTCCCCGCGAGGTACGAGATAAGGTTCACGAATCGATCCACGCTTCCGGCATTCCGTATGAGGATCAGGTACCGGCCGTTCACGACGTAACCCGGAATACCCTGGATTTTCGCGATGTCATGCACTGGTTTCCAGGAGTCAGCGAGCGAGAGCACCGCGGCGGTCTTCCGTGCGGACGCGAACTCTGCCGCCGGAATCCCGGTCGCCTCGGTGAGGGTTGCGATAAAAGCGGATTCCCCGGCGGTCCACCGCTCCCCTCCGCGGTTATAGGCGAAGTAGAGAGCGTCCTGAGCTTTCCGGAAGAGGGCGTCCTTTGACTCCAGTGCGCGGCCGGCGGTCCGGTCCTTCA
>OGWW01000196.1_pt1 | contig 41804 bp, 40 predicted proteins | sample 1576131 | NCBI WGS metagenome assembly OGWW01 (sample SAMEA3541576, study PRJEB24748) | human gut metagenome | biome: human gut; feature: human-associated habitat; material: faeces | place: China | collected 2012 | reverse complement strand
GAATGTCGTACCACTGCAATAACTTCTTTATATCGCTATTGTGCACACGGTCGCGGTCGAAATCGGGAAGCACTTCGGCAAAATAGTCCTGCAACTGCTTTGCAGAAGCCTTACGCCAATCTAAAGAAGCGACCTTGCCTTCTTCCTTCTCGCGCACCTTTACAAGCACTTCGTACAAAGGCACATCTTCGCCTTCGGTGAACATTGAGATGTCTGAAAGGCTCGTTACGCGGTCGGTAGCGAAAGTTGGCATTCGCTTTTTCTTCTCGTCGATAGTTTCAACTATTAAGTTCATTTTCGCACGGCTTACCAATTTGTAAAGTCCTGGTTTGCCTGCAATAGAAAGAATTGTTTCTAACATTGTTTCTTTATTTAATATATTATTTATTCGTTTCTGATATTTCCTCTATAATTTCTTGTATCTGTGCGTCTACATCGCACTTTCCATCGTTTACTATTTCATAATGGCTACGCTTCAACACTTCGTCCTGTGGCATCTGACGGTCTATCCACTCCTGTGCTTTCGCAGGCGTTATATGGTCGCGCTGAACAATGCGTTGCACCCTTTCAGCAAGGGGTGCCGTTACACAAACCACCTTATCTATATGTACACGGTCGATAAAACCACTGTCGAAGAGTATGGCGCACTCCATATAGTCGTAGCCCGAGCGTTCAAAATCGGCAGCCACAGCAGGGTGGACAATATCGTTGATGGCTTGTGCGTTGTGCTTACTCTGCAAAAGAAAGGCTGCCAAGGCTGCTTTTTGCAGTTTTCCGTCGGCAAAAACCTGCGTTCCTATCAAATCGGAAAGTCGCTTCTGAATATCGACCGAAGTCCGCATCAAGCGTTTTGCAGCCTCATCACAATCGTAAACCGCAATTCCGAATTTGCGCAATCGCTCACAGACGAACGATTTCCCGCTACCGATACCGCCCGTTATTGCAATTTTCATTTCTGTTCGATGAGATAATCTACTACATTTACAACAGGACGGGCATTTCGAATACCGTTCGGCGCAGCCTGAAGATACACGTGGCACTTCTCTGCATTGCGGTCGGCTACTTCATTGTAGTCTACAACAAGCTTGAAGCCATCGGGCAACAATTCTCTTGTTTCAATGTTCTTAGGCATCGAACGCAGACGTTGCGCCCCCACTGCAAACTTCACTTTCACCTTTCCGGGGAAGATACGCATCGTTTTGTCGGCAGGAACGTTGATGGCGTGGATAGGCACTTCCACATCTTCTTCGGTGAGAATGTCGGGATAGAGTTGCACCTTCACTTGGTAAGGCAACGGCTTTGCATTCTTTATTTTTGCTATCCGAACTTGTTGCACCTTCGGTTCGGCAAAGTTCAACACCTCCACCCGTTCGGTAGAAACATACTGAATGCTGTCCAGTATCTTTTTCGACGCATAGATTGTTACGCTGTCTGGCACGAACTGCACACGCGAAAGATAATATCCTTCGGCGGGAGTTACCACTCCTTGCAAACGCACTGGCACCTTCTTGTGTCTGCCGTGGTTGTAGGTGAATACAAGATTGTTCGCCTTTACGCTTATTATCTTCGAGCTTGAATACATTTGCTGAGAGAGCATTCGCTGTATATCGGCAACGGAAATCTCACCCGAATTGTTTGAATGGGTGCAATTTTCAAAGTCGAAGAACAGCGGTCGGAAGGCACCCTCGAAGAGGTAGCCACCTATAACATATCCTTTGTCGCGTACAACAACTTTGACAACAGAATCTACTTCGCCCGTCAAGACTACGTTTTTGGGTATTCCTGCCAAACGTAAGTCTACCGTAAACTCTTTTTCGTAGTAGTCGTCGAGTACATTTGTAAGCCAAAAGAGCCCGCTTAATAGGAGAAAGAATAAAAAAACCAGAAACTCCTTGTTGATTAGTTTCGACAAGAAGTTTCTGATTATATCTATTATATGTGGTCTCCTACCTACCATCTATGAAATTTGTTTCAACGCTTTTGCAAGTGATTACTTATTCTGGCTCATGCGCATAGCTTCTGCATCGGCAAACACGTAGCCCTTATCAACAGTGATGACAACACCGCGTGCAACTTCAACTTCAATCTTGTTAGAAGCCATATCAATGCGTTTCACTGTGCCAAAGATACCACCGCCCGTAACAACAGAGTCGCCTTCTTTAAGCGCATTCTGGAAAGCACGAATTTGTTTCTGCTTCTTTTGTTGTGGACGAATCATAAAAAGCCACATGATTGCAAAGACAGCAACCATCATAATAATCATAGGCATTGCGCCACCTGATTGTCCTGCAGCCTGTGCAGCAAGTAAAATAGCTGTATTCATTTCTTATTCTGTTTGTTTAAAATTCTTCGTTCGTATTTCCTTCAAGTCCGTCCTGCGGCACGTTTCCTTCTGGATAGTCGTTTTGCAAGTTGGCTTCGTTTCTCGAATAGTTGTTGTTTCTGTTCCATCGCTCGTTATTATTGCGTGGCTGTCTGCGCTCTGGCATTTGCTTGAACATTTTGCCAGTATCAATAAGATAGCGTGCAATGGCATCGAGCATACCGTTGATGTAACCGCCACTTCGTGGAGTGCTGTAAAGTTTTGCAAGCTCTACATACTCGTTTATAGTAACGGAAACAGGTATGTTGGGGAAGGTTAGCATTTCGGCAATGGCGATTTGCATAACAACAACGTCCATATAAGCCAGACGAGAGAAGTCCCAGTTTCTGCTTGTTTCGCTCATATAACGCTGATAAGTGTCAGCATTCAATATGGTAGAGCGGAAGAGCTTCACTGCGAAGTCGCGGTCTTCTTCGTCCTTGAATTCGGGCAACAGCTCTTGGTCTGCCTTGTTTACAGGGTCGAAACGCTTGATGGTTTTAATTACAAACGTATCAACAATTTCCTTATCATCGTTCCAATACAGGCTCTTTTCTTCGAGAATAGCATCTAAGTCTTCATTCTCTTGGATAAGTGTACGATAGATTTTTCGCCATATTTCGCGGTCAGCATCGTAAGAATCGTCATCGCTTGCCATATATTCTTGGTAAATGACGCTCTGTTCTATTTGGTCGCAGAGTTTTCTTACAGCTTCCATATCATCTTCCCAACGATATTGCTGTCCTTCGAGGAATAAGTTCAGCTGCTTGTTTTCTTCGAGTTGTACAGCAAACTTGTTGTAGACAAAGCGTTCAGAAGGAACATCGGTACCTTCTCGTTTCGCTCTGTTTGTCAATACTTCAACGCGGCGGCGCTCCTCCTGCGTGATTGAAACAATGAGAGACAAAAGGTAGTTGTAAAGCCCATACGCTTTCGACAAACTGAAAAGAAGTTCTTTCTCAGCCTTATCAATATTATGATTTCCGTTCTGATAGTAAGCATAGGTTAACTGAACGACCTTTATTCTTATTAAATCTCTATTTATCATTGCCAGTATAAAAGTTGTGTTTTGTGAGAATCCTATTATGTTTTGCAAATGTAAAAAAAATCCTTGTTCCTTGCAAGAGAATAGCATTATTTTCTTGTTTTTTATCATTATATTTGTTCATTCCACTAAAAAGACGTAACTTTGCACCGCTTTTTGCAAATTGAGAACGGCAAACGGAACAGGCAATAATCCTACCGCAAGTGCAGTATCAGTGTGTGATGGCGAATTAAATGATTAATTAATTTAGAGTAACACAAACAAAAATGAAACAAATTCAGATTTCAGGTAAGAAGCGTGAGACCACAGGCAAGAAAGCCTCTAAGGAACTCCGCAAGGAAGGAATGATTCCATGTAACCTTTACGGTGAAGCTAAAGCTGACGGAAAGCCAGTAGCTTTCTCTTTCGTAGCTCCAATGTCAGAGCTCCGCAAGTTGATTTACACTCCACATATCTATCTTGTTGAGTTGAATATCGACGGTGTAAACCACGCAGCAATCATGAAGGAAATCCAGTTCCACCCAACAACTGACGCTGTTCTCCACATCGACTTCTACGAAGTAAACGAAAGCAAGCCTATCGTAATGGGCGTTCCTGTTAAGCACATTGGTCTTGCACAGGGTGTTCGCGATGGTGGTCGCATGAACAAATCAATCCGTAAGATTAACGTTAGAGCACCTTACGCTCAGATTCCAGAAACTCTTGACATCGACGTTACTAAACTTCGCATTGGCAAGAGCATCAAGGTTGGCGATTTGAGCTTCGAAGGTCTTGAACTCATAACATCGAAAGACGTTGTCGTTTGCTCTATCAAGAACACTCGTAACGCTGTTGCTTCTTCAGAAAGCGAGGAAGAAGGAAGTGAAGAAAGCGCAGCCGAATAAGGTTGTAGGAAGTCTGAACGACTAACAAAGAAACTATCCGAAACAGATAAGAACTATCTGTGCAACGGATAAAAACAGACAAATAATATTGGACAAATATCTAATATGTGGCTTGGGAAACCCCGGGCGTGAGTACGAGGGGACTCGCCACAACACAGGATTTATGGTATTGGACGCCTTTGCAAAGGCGTCCAATATTGTTTTTGAGGATAAACGTTATGGCTTTGTAGCTGAAACAACCCTTAAAGGGAGAAAGATAATATTGCTGAAACCAACAACGTTTATGAATTTATCGGGCAATGCCGTGCGCTATTGGCTCAACAACGAGAAGATAGACGAAAGCCGTTTGCTTGTTATTTCCGACGAACTGGCACTGCCGTTAGGTGCTTTCCGCCTGAAAGCAAATGGTTCCAACGGTGGGCATAACGGCTTGGGGCATATCCAACAGCTCATCGGACAAAACTATGCGCGCCTCCGTATGGGTATCGGAAACGAATATCAGAAAGGCGGACAGGTAGATTGGGTGTTGGGAAAATACACCGAAGACGATATGAAAATTCTTCAACCGAGTATCAACCTCGCTGTGGACATCATTAAAAGTTTCGTTCTCGCTGGTATCAACATCACTATGAACCAATACAACAAGTTAGGAAAGAAATAATGGCAGATATAGCAAGAATAGATAAATGGCTTTGGGCAGCACGCATTTTCAAGACAAGAAGCATTGCTGCAGATGCGTGCAAGAATGGTCGTGTTACGATTAAGGGCATCAACGTAAAGCCTTCGCACACCATTAAAGCAGGCGAAGTGGTAAGCGTAAAGAAACCTCCCATTACCTATTCTTTCGAGGTTTTGCAAACCATTGAGAAGCGTGTAGGCGCAAAACTGGTGCCCGAAGTCTACAAAAACGTTACCGATGCCAAACAATACGAGCTTTTGGAAATGAGCAGGATTAGCGGTTTCGTAGACCGTGCACGTGGTACAGGTCGCCCAACAAAGAAAGACCGTCGCCAACTCGATGCCTTTGTAGACCCCACACTCTTTGGCTTCGACGATTTTGACGACGATGAAGAGTAAACAAACACATTATATATTATATGGTGAACATTGCAATTTTTGTATCGGGCAGCGGTAGTAACTGCGAGAACATAATACGTTATTTCCAAACCAACGGGCAAGTAAACATTGCTTTAGTCGTAAGTAATCGTGCCGATGCGTACGCACTTACAAGAGCAAAGAACCTGAATGTGCCTTCGGTAGTATTGCCAAAAGCCGACTTCAACAACGAAGAGAAGGTCTTAAAACTTATGGCTGACCACCGCATCGATTTCATTGTGCTTGCTGGTTTCCTACTTATGATACCCGATTGGCTCATAGCTGCCTACCAACGCCGTATGATAAACCTGCACCCTGCCCTACTTCCAAAGTTCGGCGGCATCGGTATGTATGGACACCACGTACACGAAGCCGTGCGCAAAGCCAATGAAACAGAAACAGGAATGACCGTTCACTGGGTCAGCAATGTATGCGACGGTGGCGAAATCATTGCACAATTCCGCACCCCTATCACCCCAGACGACACGCCAGACGATATTGCCGAGAAGGAACATATATTGGAAATGGAGCACTTCCCACAGATTATCGAAGCGGTGCTGAAACAAGAAGGGCTTATAAAATAGCAGCCAACACATTTTTAAAGTAATGAACAGAACTTTCAATCATCGTGTGATGGTATTAGAATGGTGCGCTATTTTACTTTTCATAATGGGCACCCTCTATGGTTTTTGGCACAGAGACAATGTGGCATTGGTGGTGCTTGGCGCATTGTTTCTGATACTTACAACCGTCGCTTTAGACCGTGCGTTGCATACAAGCTACGTCATAGCCGACAGAAAGCTCACGATAAAGCAAGGCAGAATGGCGAAAACAAAGTGTATCGACATTGCAGAAATTGCCGAAATACGCGAACTCCCATTGGCTTTCCGCCTTGGCAGATACGTGCTGATAGAACTTAAAAGCGGTAAGATGCTAAGTCTGCAACCCGATAACAGCAAGGCTTTCATCTCCACAATACAGAAATTATTATGAAACTACGATACTTACAACTCCTGATACTTGCTGCATTGCTGGCTTTTCCTGTCCATGCGCAAGTAAAGTTGGACAGTGCCGAAGTGGCACGCATACTGCAAGGAGCACCTGAAAAGATAGTCCCCCCCACGGAAGAACTATCGCCCGACAACGACGAAGAGGGCGAATCTGCTATCCTTCCTTTCCAAAACGACAGCCATTTATCGTGGCAAGAGAACGTTAAAGCGCATTTAGACGATATTCTGCAAGCAGACATTGCCACCACAATGCAGATAGGTGTAATGGTCTGGGACTTATCTGACGACAAGCAAATCTACGGTTTCAACGAACGCACACAGCTACGCCCCGCCTCTACAATGAAGTGCGTAACGGCAATAGCGGCACTCCACCGATTGGGCAACAACTACAACTACCGCACAGGAATCTACTACACAGGCACCATCGACGACTCTACGAGAGTGCTGAATGGCGACATTTACTGCGTCGGCGGTATGGATCCAATGATTTCCAACAGCGACATAACCGCAATAGCACAGGCAATTAAAGACTTAGACATCAGCAGAATAAACGGCAGTATATATGCCGACCTTTCGTTTAAAGATAAAGACGAGCTGGGCAGCGGTTGGTGTTGGGACGACAAGAATCCAAGACTGCGTCCGCTATTGTTGGGCAAAAGCGACAGCTTCATAGGCACACTACTTCGCCGTTTGCACGAGCAGGGCATTGAACCTAACGGAATAATAGGCGAACGCACACTTCCTGCCGATGCTACCCTCATTACAATGCGCACACACAGCATTGGCGAGGTAATGCAAGATATGATGAAGAAAAGCGATAACCTTTACGCCGAGTCGATGTTCTACCAACTGGCAGCTGCCAATGGGGGTAAATGGAACTCGTCAAAGCAGGCAAGCAACGAGGTGAACGCACTGATACGACAACTCGGACTGTCGCCTTCCAACTACCGTATTGCCGACGGATCGGGGCTCTCGCTCTACAATTACGTCAGTGCCGAACTCGAAGTGCAACTGCTCCGCTATGCCTACAACCAACCGAACATCTACAACACGCTCTTGCCCACCCTTCCCATTGCAGGCGTAGACGGCACGCTGAAGAAGCGTATGCGCAACACACCCGCTGAAGGAAACGTGCGTGCAAAGACTGGAACCCTGTTCGGTGTAAGCTCGCTCGCAGGTTATCTCACGGCATCGAATGGGCATCGAATCTGTTTCGCTATCATTGTGAACGGCGGTATGAGCCAAGGACCGATGCGAAACCTGCAAAACAAAATATGCGTGGCATTGAGCCAATAATACAAACAAAAAACAAATAAAAAACAATATGGAAATTATTATCACTTTCATCGAGAACCTTCTCCTATCCTTAGGGCTTGAAGGCACCACCGTTGCCATTGTGCGCTACGTACTGATGATTGTCATCGCCTTTCTTCTGGCAGGACTTTCAGGCTACATCTGTCGAAAGTTCATAGTACCGTTGATTATCAAACTCACTTCAAAGACTAACACAGAATGGGACACGGTGTTGTTCGACCGCACCGTATTGTATACAGCCTGCAACATCGTTCCTGCTGTTGTAATCTGGGAACTTCTACCAAAAGTATTCTTCCAATATCCTTTAGCAGAAGACATATTGCTACGTCTGACAGCCATTTATATAGCCATCAATGCCACACGCCTTGTTTTACAGATTGTAGACCGACTTCGTTTCCTTCGTAAACAAGAAGGAAATGCGAGTAGCCAATATCTCCGTTCATTCCTCGGCGTACTGAGAATCATTGTTTTCTTCATTGCTGCCATCATAGTGGTAAGCATTCTTTTCAAGAAAAACCCAATGACACTGTTAGCTGGTTTAGGTGCTACCTCTGCCATCTTGATGTTGGTTTTCAAAGACACCATAGAAGGGTTGGTGGCTGGCATACGCCTTACAAGCAACCAAATGGTGCACGTGGGCGATTGGATAACCGTACCTGGCACACCCGTTGATGGCAACGTGGTAGATATTACACTTACAACGGTGAAGGTGCGACAGTTCGACAACACTTACACAACCGTCTCGCCGCTCACCTTGGTAAACGGTTCATTCAAGAACTGGAAAGGTATGCAAGACAGCGGAATGCGCCAAGTAGTCAAGAAAATATACTTCGATGTGCGCAGTATTCAACTTCTTAACGACAAAACAAGGCAGAACCTGACCAATAAAAATATGGCCGCGCCGAAAGAAATGGAAGGCGAAGTAGTGAACATCGGACTTTTCCGCTACTACATAGAAACCTATCTAAGGAAGCGCGACGACGTAAACAAGTCGGCAACGCTTATGGTTCGTCAGTTGGAAGCCACGCAAAACGGTCTGCCCATAGAGCTCTACTTCTTCCTCAATACTACAGAGTGGGTGAACTACGAGCAGAAAACGTCCGACATTCTCGAGCACATATATGCCTATGCCAACGAGTTCGGGCTACAGATATACGAGGGTTTTGCAGCCATAAACAAATAAAACTATACAAAATAAAGCAAACACAACGACAAAGGCAACGAAACATTCGTTTCGTTGCCCTTAATTCTTTGATTATATGTTTCTATACTCTATTTCTTTACCAAACGATGTTTGAGTTTTCTCTTTCATCTTCACTTTTAATCACAATCTTAGTTGGGAAACCGTCGTCGTTAAAGGTCCAATCGAAAGTAGTCTTATCGTTGTCTTTATCCATATTGTATATTGGCAAATGCTTGGTAGCCTTTCCCAACATTCCTGCATAATAGGCATTTTGCAAATTGTCCAAATCTACACCTAAACCTGTTTCAAAAAATATTAAGCAGCCTTTATTCATAATAGGCAAAGTTTCCTTTTTTGAAGTATAGTAAATCTTGTAATGGTCTGTTTCCTTACCGTCCTTCTCCGATTTAGTTACTGTTTCTACAGCGTTGCCACCATCGTAAATAATCGTAGACAATCTCTTGTAGCCATCTTTTGTCTGCACTACCTTAACGAGTTGTCCATCAGAATTGTACTCAAAATTCCATGCTGTTGTTTTAGGATTATCTATTTTGTATTCGATTTCGTCGCAGTATTTCACATAACCATCTTTGTTCAAGAACAACTTATACACTGTTCTGTTGTCGCTATCAGCTACCGTCATCACTACGTTAGGTACATCTGTGGTTCCTAAAGTATTGTTATTGTAATCGAATGTAACTAAGCCTTTCTCCTTTTTGTTGTACATAGAAGACAACCGACCTTTGAAATCTCGAGTGAAAACGTAGCCGTCCATTACTTTAGGCATACCATTGACAAAAACTTTTTCAGGGTTTACCTCTACTTTACCCTTTTCTACATCTGGATTGTCTTTGTCATCACCACATGAAACAAATGTAAAAGTAGCAGTTAAGACTATCGCCAAGAGCCACATAAAGTTAGATAATTTTTTCATTGTTCTTATATTCTTGTTATTAATTAATTTGACAACAAAGGTATGAATAATTGCTTATAAAACAAAGAGATTATACTGTTTTTACACAACAAGGGCAACGAAGCGTTAGTTTCGTTGCCCTTGATTCTTTTTTATATGTTTCTATATTCTATACCTTTACCAAACAAAAAGAATTTGGTCTACATCCTCTTCGTCTTTAATAACGACTTTGGTTGGGAAACCGCCTTTATTGATGGTCCACTCGAAGCTTATTCTGTCGTTGTTTTTATCCAAATTATAAATAGGCAGATGCTTGGTAGCCTTTCCTAACATTCCTGCATAGTAGGCATATTCCAAATCGTCCAACTCTATACCTAAACCTCCACCGAAGAACATAATGCAACCTTTATTCACAATAGGCGAAGTTACCTTACTAGAAGTATAGAAAATCTGGTAGCGGTTTGTTTCCTTACCTTCCTTTTGCGATACAGTTGATGATTCTATAGCGTCGCCGTTCTTGTAAGTAAGGGTATATGTTGTTTGGAATCCACTTTCCGACTCTACCGCCTTAACAAGTCGATTGTCAGAGTTGTATTCCAAATTCCATGTTCTTGACTTAGCAATTTCATTTTTTTCGTACTCATATTCGTCGCAGTACTTCACATATCCAGCTTCATTTAAGAGTAGCTTATATACAGTTTTGCTGTCATCGTCAGTTACTGTCATCACTACATTAGGCACATCTGTGGTACCTAAAACATCGCTTTTATATTCGAATGCAACTTTTATTTTCTCTTTTTTATTTACTATAGAAGATACACGACCTTGGGCATCTAAAGTAAAAACAGAACCAGCTACTTCTTTAAGCATACCATTGACAAAAACTTTTGCTGGGTTTACTTTTACTTTATTCTTATCAACAGGGTCGTCTTTGTCCTTACCACATGAAGTAAATGTAATAGTAGCAGTTAAGGCTATCGCCAAAAGCCACACAAAATTAGATAATTTTTTCATTGTTCTTATATTTTTGTTATTAATTAGTTTACACGTTTATACACTATATCGGTACCACACTGATTGAGTGTTTGCTTTTCCTTGTTCAGTTCAAAAGTATCGGTAAGTTCCATCTTCTCACCATCGAAAACACTTGTTCCGTGAATGGCAATGGTGCTATCGTTCACCTTTTGCCAACGGTCGTAGGGCAAAGTCGGCATATTGATAGAGGCTGCTACGCCGTTTGCCTTCAGCTCGATGCCCACTTCTGCCGTAGAATCGGTAGGAACAATGGTTGTCCAGCGTCCTAAAAGGCTAACAGTATCTGCTTTTTCTACATTGCTTTTCTTTGATGCGTTTCCACAACTCGTAAAGATTACGGAAGTGGCGAATATGGCAAAACAAAGAAATACATTTCTTTTCATATTCTAATTATTCTAAATAATTCAGCAGCAAAGATATAAATAATTGACAATACTATTGAACTTTCTTCTTTAAAAAGTCTAAAACTATCTTTCTTATCCTTATATTTTATTTATAAAATAAAGAGATTGTATTTCTTTTTAACATCGACAAGGGCAACGAAGGTTTAGTTTCGTTGCCCTTGATTCTTTGTTTATATATTCTTATTTTGTGTTTTCTTACCAAGAAATTCTCTTCGTATCGTCGCCCTCAGAAAGACTCGTTGGGTAACCGTTCGCATTGAATTTCCATCTGAATGTTGTTACTTCGTTCTCTTCATCAATAGAACGTACAGGCAAATGCTTTGTAGCCTTTCCTAACAAGCCCGCATAGTAAGCAAATTGCAATTCCTCTACGTCGATGTCAAACGTTGTGTCAAAGAACATCATATTACCTTTGTTCAAGATAGGCGAAGCCACAGTATTTGAAGTATAGTAAATATCGTGTCTGTCTTTTTCTCTTCCTCTCGATACAACCGACGTTCTAACGATGTTGCCACCCTTATAAGTAATGTGGGTTGTTTCGTATCCGTCTTCCGAACTTACAACCTTAACGAGCTGTCCGTCGGCATTGTATTCAAAGTCCCATGTTTCATGCTTAGGAGCCTTGCCTCTTTCGTACTCGGTTTCATCGCAGTGCTGCACATATCCGTCTTTGTTCAAGAACAGGTTGTACACCTTTCTGTCATCGTCGTCGGTTACCGTCATCACCACATCAGGAGCATTTGTATTGCCCGAATTGGCAGCTTTGTATTCAAATTCAACTTTATCTCTACCCCAAGATTTCTTCATGAGATATACCTGTCCTTGAGCATTTCTTGAAATAGAATAGCCACCTACAGCTTTAGGCATACCTGAAGTGAAAACCTGAGTCAGGCTTTCTGATACATTAGCAGAGCTAATGTTCTCATGTTGCACATCATTATTATCTCCACACGCTGTTAATGTTGCGGCACTTAACATTGCTGCCAAGAGCCACGCAAAATTAGATAATTTTTTCATCGTTCTTATACTTTTGTTATTAATTAATTAACTTGCACGTCTATACATTAAATATAGACGCCGTGCTGATTTTATGTTTGTCTCTTTATGTTTAGTTCAAGATGTTGGTAAATTTCATTTCTTTCACCACTGCTTTTCTTCGACGTGCTTTCAAAACTCGTAAAGATAACAGAAGTAGCAATATGCTAACAAATTGAAACTTTTTCTTTTATATTCTATTCACCTATAAATTATTCAATGCAAAGATATGAACATTTGCATATATACTTGAAATTTATTCTTTAAAAATTCTAAACCAGCCTTGCTTATCCGTGCGTTTTTATTTACAAAATGAGGTTTTTGTCGCTTTTCTTCAAACAGCATTAAATTCTTTACACGTAAATAAATATTTCTCTACACGTAAATAAATATTTACTTACACGTAAAGAAATATTTATTTACGTGTAAAGAATTTAAGCGAAAAACGCATCGCGCGCATAACCCCTTGTAAACGAGAATGAAAGGCGGGATTATTGCGTTGAAAAAAAAGAGGCAGCTAAGCATAATCGCTTAGCTGCCTTCACTTAATTTAACTTTTAAAAAACTATTTATTCTTACTGAACAGCTTCTTCTGCCACTGTTTTGAAGTATTTGAGTTCCTTACAGTCGAATGCCTTAATATAAGCTACGCTGCCTGCAACTTCTTCTTCGGTCATACGGACAAACACGTTTGCCGACTTCTCGAACAGTTCTGGTGCCTTGCTTGCATCTTCAATAAGGAGCAACGACTCTATGATGCCAGCAGTCATATTGTACAGACGGCGTGCGAGGAAGTCTATCGTGTCTTGGCATTCGCTTGCCTTCACCTTCTCCAAAGCCTCTTCGTAAAGTGCAACAAGGCGTTCTACACGAGCCTTCAAGTCCTTCATACAGTCGCAAACGTCGTTTGCCAACATTTCCTTCATTATGTTGAGGTAGGTTCCGTTGGTGATATAGCGCACCGCAGCCACTACCTGCAACTGTGTTGTACCTTCGTAGATAGAGAAGATACGTGCATCGCGGTAAAGACGCTGGCACTTGTATTCCATAATGAAACCCGAACCGCCGTGAATGGAAATTGAGTCGTAAGCGTTCTGGTTCGCATATTCAGAGTTGATACCCTTTGCCAATGGCGTGAACGCATCGGCGAGGCGGGTGTATTGCTTCATCTCCTGGCGTTCCTCAGCCGTTAGTTTCTGGTCGCGTGCAATGTCTTCCAGTGCCTTGTAAATATCTACATAGCGTGCTGTTTGATAGAGCAACGAACGACCTGCATCTAACTTCGCCTTCATACGAGAAAGCATATCGTAGACAGCAGGGAAAGTTATGATTTTCTTTCCAAACTGTGCACGTTCCTTCGCATAGTTCAAACCTTCTTTATAAGCTTCGCTCGAAAGTCCCACGCTCTGTGCTGCAATACCAAGACGAGCACCGTTCATGAGTGCCATGACGTACTTGATGAGTCCCATACGGGTGTTTCCGCAGAGTTCGGCTTTCGCATTCTTGTAAACCAACTCGCAGGTTGGCGAACCGTGAATACCGAGTTTGTGCTCTATGTGGCGCACGTCTACACCGCCATTGCGCTTGTCGTAGATGAACATAGAAAGTCCACGACCGTCGTGTGTGCCTTCTTCCGAACGGGCAAGCACCAAGTGAAGGTCGGAATCGCCGTTGGTAATGAAACGCTTCACACCGTTCAGTCGCCAGCAATTCTCCTTCTCGTCGAATGTCGCTTTGAGCATTACGCGCTGCAAGTCGGAACCTGCATCAGGCTCGGTCAAGTCCATCGACATGGTTTCGCCGTTGCAGATACGAGGTATATACTTGGCACGCTGCTCGTCGTTGCCAAACTCGTAGAGCGTGTCGATGCACGACTGCAACGACCAGATGTTCTGGAAGCCGCCGTCGGCAGACGAAATCATCTCCGAAAGCATAGAGAACACCACGTTGGGAAGGTTCAAGCCACCGTATTGACGAGGCATGCTGACACCCCAAAGTCCTGCCTTGCGGGTAGCATCAAGGTTCTCGTAAGTCTTGCTTGCATAGTGCATGCGGTTGTCGATGAGGTGTGGACCTTCCAAATCCACCGATTCCGAGTTTGGCTCGATGATGTTTGCTGCCACCTCGCCCGTAATATCGAGTATGCGCTTATAGTTTTCTATGGCGTCCTCATAGTTTACAGGAGCCTCATCGTACTTGTCCTTGTCAGCGTAATTGCGTTCTTTCAGCTCAACAATTCGCTTCATCAGAGGGTGTTCCAAGTGGAACGCAATCTCTGGTTGGTCTGTATAATAATTTGCCATGTTTGTTTCTCCTCTTCTGTTACTTACTGTTTTGCTTGTAATACTTAATCATTTTTGGCAGCACTTCGCCTACATCGCCGTTGATAACATAGTCGGCAATTTGGTTGATGGGGGCGTCTGGGTCGTTGTTGATGGAAATAATGATGCCCGAATCCTGCATACCTGCAATGTGCTGTATCTGTCCTGAAATGCCACAGGCGATATATACTTTTGGGTGAACCGTAACACCTGTCTGTCCTACTTGTCGGTCGGTTGGTATCCAGCCTGCATCTACCGCTGCGCGCGATGCACCTACTTCTGCGTGCAGTACGTCGGCGAGTTGGAAAAGCGTTTCAAAGTTTTCTTTTGAGCCTACGCCGTAGCCTCCAGCCACAACAATTGGTGCACCCTTCAGGTTGTTTTGCGCTGCTTCGACGTGGCGTTCAATCACCTTTACGGCGTATGCAGCCTCATCAACATACTTGCTTACTTCTGGATAAACCACTTCTTGCTTTGCCGTTCCTTCGTAAATGGCTTTCTGCATAACGCCTGAACGGACTGTTGCCATTTGTGGACGGTGGTCTGGATTTACGATTGTAGCCACGATATTGCCACCGAAGGCAGGGCGAATTTGGTACAAGATGTTGTCGTAGTGCTTTCCAGCCTTCTTGTCGTCGTATTCACCGATTTCAAGTTGCGTACAGTCGGCTGTCAGACCCGATGTCAATGACGACGATACACGTGGGCCCAAGTCGCGCCCAATAACGGTTGCACCCATGAGCGCAATCTGTGGTTGCTCCTCTTTGAATAGGTTTACGAGTATGTCGGTATGGGGTGCTGATGTGTAAGGGAACAAGCCTTTGCCGTCGAATACAAAGAGTTTATCAACTCCGTAGGGCAGTATCTGGTCTTCCACCTTACCTTTTATATCGGTTCCAGCCACGATGGCGTGGAGTTCTACGCCTAATTGGTTGGCGAGTTTACGTCCTTTTGTGAGCAATTCCTGCGATACTTCCTGCACCGTTGTCTGCTCTATTTCGCAATATACAAATACGTTATTCATAGCTTATCCTATTATCTTCTCGTCCAACAATTCTTTTATCAAGCTGTCAATGTCTTCGTCCGAGCCACTGATGGTTTTGCTTTCTTTCGCTTGGAACACAATGTTCTGCACGGTCTTCACCTTTGTTGGCGAACCAGAAAGTCCGCATTGCTCTTCATCGCCATCAACATCGGCTACCGACCACTGATTTAACGTAAGGTAAGGACGCTGCTCAAAGAGTTCTGCCCAAGGTTCCTTGCCTGTGCGTTCCATAGGACAGGTCGCATATTTGTATTTCATCACGAGCTTTGCGTTGCACGGACGTGCTGGCGCAGCGGTGCCATTTACGGTTATAACTACGGGTAAGGGGGCTTCAACCGTTTCCACACCGCCGTCAATCATACGGCGAATGGTAGCCTTACCGTCTTCTATCTTCTGGATTTCTTCAGCGTAAGTAACCTGATTTAGCCCTAGCTTCTGTGCTACCTGTGGTCCAACCTGTGCCGTATCGCCGTCGATGGCTTGTCGTCCACCAATCACAAGGTCTACATCGCCTATCTTCTGAATGGCAGTAGCCAAGGCATAAGAGGTTGCAAGCGTATCGGCACCGGCAAATTTGCGGTCGGTCAGCAACCAGCCAGTATCGGCACCACGGTACAAACCTTGACGGATTATCTCACCAGCGCGTGGAGGCCCCATTGTAAGAATACCCACTGTTGAACCGGGATATTGTTCTTTCAATCGCAATGCTTGTTCAAGTGCATTCAAGTCTTCAGGGTTAAAGATTGCGGGCAATGCGGCACGGTTTACCGTTCCTTCTGCTGTCATAGCATCTTTACCCACATTTCGTGTGTCAGGTACCTGCTTTGCAAGTACAACAATTTTCAAACTCATATTATATAATGTGTTGTTTAGATACTCGTTGTTTAATTAAATTCGTGTAGCAAAAGTACGATTTTTTTATAAATCAAACAAATTTAATGCACAAAAACCGACAAAACGTGCACAAACAAGGGTATTTGCGCAATGATAGAAGCTATATTATATGGGGCGTTTTCTTTGCCGCAACCTGTTTATATCATTGGTTGCAGCAAGTCATCAGCTGTTCCCAACTATTGGAAAAGTCGCTGATTGTATCGAAAAGAATGTTTGCGCCTTCGTTGAGAAGGGCTGTATCGGGCAGCGGACCGCTGTTAATAGCGACCGTGAAGCACCCTGCCGCTACGCCTGCACGCACTCCCAAGGGTGCATTCTCTACAACAATGCCTTCGTGCGGTGCGAAATTGCCTGCTTTTTGCAAGCCTATAAGGTAAGGGTCGGGGTTCGGTTTACCCCTTTTTACATCGAAAGCGGTGGTTACTTGCGTTTCATTGATGAAGTCTTTGAAGTCGGAAAGCAATCTGTTAATGAGCTGTCGCTGTCCGCTTCCCGTTACAATGCCAATCCTTAACCCACTGTCCTGTATCTTTTGCATTAAGTCTTTCACACCATCAAAGATGTCTGTTGTAGGCATTTCGTGAAAGTAATGCGCCTTCAGTTGGTACATTTCTTCTGCCTCATCTTCAGTTAGTTCCTTTCCTAACTGCACCTTTGCATACTTTCGCACCGTATCTACGCCCCGCGCTCCCTCCGTTGCGTATGCGTCTTCGGCAGTGAAATCGATTCCAAATTCAGCCATTGCCCTTTGCCAAGCCTTTGCGTGGTTGGGCATAGAGTTGTAGAGTACACCGTCCATATCAAAAAGAACAACCTTCGGTGCAAAAGGTTGTTCTGCCTGTTTGTTGTATTGTGCGATTGCTTTTTGGAACATTTTTGCTTGTAAAACTAAAAAGCCCACTCCATTTAAGCAATGGACTGGGCTTCTTTTATGTTTATAATCGTTTTCTGATAGCTTTGCTTTCTTCTTCGTAACCCGGTTTGTCGAGCAGGGCAAACATATTCTTCTTGTATGCCTCCACACCCGGTTGATTAAACGGATTTACCTGTTGTACCAAGCCACTGATACCGCAAGCCTTCTCGAAGAAGTAGATAAGCTGTCCGATATAGTACTCGTTTAGCTTTGGAATACTGATGCGAATGTTTGGAACACCGCCATCTACGTGTGCAAGGCGTGTGCCTAATTCAGCCATTTTGTTTACTTCGTCCACGCGTTTACCTTCGAGGAAGTTCAGTCCGTCAAGGTTTTCATCGTCGTGTGGGAACAGCAATGACTTGTTTGGTTCTTCGACAGAGAGTACCGTTTCAAAGATTGAACGTTCGCCTTCCTGTATCCATTGTCCCATAGAATGGAGGTCGGTGGTGAAGTCGCACGCTGCAGGGAAGATGCCTTTTTGCTCCTTTCCTTCGCTTTCGCCGTAGAGTTGCTTCCACCATTCTGCCATAAAATGGAGCTTTGGCTGGAAGTTTGCCATTATCTCTATCTTCTTTCCACCCTCTGAATAGAGTGCTTGACGAATGGCAGCATAGCGTGCTGCAATGTTCTGAGCGAACGGAACATCTGCGCCCGTTGCCTTTTCCATATCCTGTGCACCCTTTACAAGCTGCTGAATGTCGAAGCCTGCCACTGCGATAGGCAACAAGCCAACAGGTGTAAGCACAGAGAAACGACCGCCAACGTTGTCTGGAACAACGAAAGTCTTGTAGCCTTCGCGTGTTGCTGCCGTACGTGCCGCACCCTTTACAGCATCGGTAATGGCAACAATAACGTCTTTTGCCTCTTCCTTTCCACGCTGATTTTCACATTGTTTCTTCAACAAACGGAAAGCAAGAGCTGTTTCTGTGGTTGTTCCAGACTTAGATATATTGATGACACCAAAGCGTTTATCCTTCAAGAACTCGGTGAGTTCGTACAAATAATCTTCGCTGATGTTATTTCCTGCATAAAGTATGGTAGGATTCTTCTTGTCGTTCAAGAGCCATGCAAAGCTGTTGTCCAAGGCTTCAATGATAGCACGAGCACCGAGATAAGAGCCTCCGATACCTGCCACCACTACAAAATCGCACTTTTCGCGCAAGGTGTTGGCAACGCCATTTACCTCGTTTATAAACTCTTCCGTGATGCTTGTAGGCAGATGCAACCAACCTAAGAAGTCGTTGCCGAGGCAAGTTTCCTTCTCCAATGCTTCTTGTGCTGCTGCCACCTGTGGTGCATACGATTCCAGTGTGCCCGGGTTCAGCACCTGAGCTGCTTTTGAAATGTCTAATTTTATACTTTCCATTTGTGTATTACCTGAATGAATCTGTTAATAATTTAATCTCTACTTTGGGGCTTATACCTTCGTACAGTATGTTGTAAACGGCATCAAGGATAGGCATATTTACGTGCAAATGTCGGTTTATTTCCTTCATACACTTCGTTCCAAAATAGCCTTCGGCAATCATTTCCATTTCCATTTGTGCCGATTTAACGCTGTATCCCTTTCCTATCATCATACCGAAGGTGCGGTTTCGGCTGAAGTTGCTGTATCCCGTAACGAGCTGGTCGCCAAGATAAACACTGTCTACCATACTGCGTTGCAAGGGATTGATGCTGGTAAGCAGTCGCTCCATTTCCTGCATTGCATTTGAAATAATCACTGCTTGAAAGTTGTCACCGTACTGCAAACCCGAACAAATGCCCGACGCAATGGCATAAACATTCTTCAGAACCGAAGCGTATTCTATGCCAAGGACATCGCGCGACACCTTTGTTTTAACGTAATTGGAAACCAATACCTCGGTCAAGGCGTGTGCTTTCTCCGTGTCGGTGCAACCTACGGTAAGATATGTAAGGCGTTCCATAGCCACTTCTTCGGCATGCGATGGTCCTCCTATTACCGCCAAGTTTTCTTCTGGCACCTTCATAACCTTGCGGAAGTACTCCGAGCAAACCAAGTTCTCGTCGGGTACAATACCTTTAATGGCTGTTACGATGAACTTATCGTGCAACTTGTGCTTCACCTTCTTCAATATACCCTTCAAGTAAGGCGATGGCGTTACAAAGATAAGCGTATCGTAATCCTGCACCAAGCGATTGATGTCTGACGACAAACGAATTTCGTTGGTGTCGAAATGAGCACTCGTAAGATAGGTGGGATTGTGCCCCAACTTGCGAAATTGCTCTATTGTTTCGTCGCGTCGAAAGTACCAACCTATGTGGTGCGTATGTTCCACCATTATCTTGGCGATGGCTGTAGCCCAGCTTCCGCTTCCGATGATTGCTATGTTTCCTACGTCGTACATATCTTGTTCACAAGGAAAGGCAGTGCCTTTCCTTTCTCGTGTTATTGTGCTTTGTCAATCCATTGTTGAATTTCATCAACCGATGGCTTGTCGTATCCTAACTTGTATTTCTTGTTTATCTCGCCAAGTTTCTGCTGCAAGCCTTGCGCTTTCTCCTCTTTAATATTCTGTATGAGGTTGAAACCACACTTGCGCAACACGTAAACCCAATCTTCGGGTACGCCTATCTCAGCCCATTCCTTTATGCTGCTTTGCGGCATTTTGGCTTCTGGCTTCATCTGCGGGAAGAGCAGAACCTCTTGAATGTACTCCTGTCCTGTCATCAACATCACCAAACGGTCGATGCCGATACCGATACCCGATGTTGGCGGCATACCGTATTGCAGGGCACGCAGGAAGTCTTGGTCGATAACCATTGCTTCGTCGTCGCCGTTGTCTGCCAATCGCATTTGCTCCTTGAAGCGTTCTTCTTGGTCGATAGGGTCGTTCAATTCCGAGTAAGCGTTGGCAATTTCCTTACCATTCGCAAACAATTCGAAGCGTTCGGTAAGTCCTGGCTTAGAGCGGTGCATCTTTGAAAGTGGCGACATCTCAACAGGATAGTCGATAATGAAGGTCGGCTGTATGAACGTACCTTCGCAGAACTCGCCGAAGATTTCGTCGATGAGCTTGCCTTTACCAAAGCTGCTGTCGATGCCTTCAAGCTTCAGCTCGTTCACAGCGATGTTGCGTATTTCCTCTTCCGACTTTCCGTAAAGGTCGAAACCTGTTTTTTCCTTGATGGCATCGAGGATTGGAAGGCGGCGGAACGGTGCCTTGAAGCTGATAAGGTTGTCGCCCACTTGTATTTCGGGCTTGCCGTTCACCTCTGTGCAAATCTTTTCTATCAACTTTTCGGTAAAGTCCATCATCCAGTTATAGTCCTTGTATTGCACGTAAAGTTCCATACAAGTAAACTCTGGGTTGTGGAAACGGTCCATACCTTCGTTGCGGAAGTTCTTACCAATTTCGTAAACACCTTCAAAGCCACCCACGATTAATCGTTTCAGATAAAGCTCGGTAGCAATGCGCATATACATTTCCGTGTTCAGCGCATTGAAGTGTGTGATGAACGGACGCGCACTTGCACCGCCCGCAATAGTCTGCAGCGTAGGTGTTTCCACTTCGGTGTAACCTGCATCGTCGAAGAAACGGCGCATCGTTCTCAACACTGTGGCACGCTTTTCAAATGTTTCCTTCACACCATCGTTCACCACCAAGTCTATATATCTGCGGCGGTAGCGAAGTTCAGGGTCGTCGAACTTGTCGTAAGCCACACCGTCTTTATACTTCACAACGGGCAGTGGCTTCAAACTCTTTGAGAGTACGGTGAGTTCTTCGGCGTGTACCGAAATCTCGCCCATCTGCGTTTTAAACACATAACCCCTGATTCCAATGAAGTCGCCAATGTCAAGCAACTTTTTGAAAACGACGTTGTAAATGTCTTTATTCTCGGTTGGGCAAAGCTCATCACGGGTAATATAAACCTGTATTCTGCCCTTGCTGTCCTGTATTTCTGCAAACGAAGCCTTGCCCATTACACGGCGTCCCATAAGGCGACCTGCAATAATGACTTCGCGTTTCTCGTCTTCGTTAAATTCAGCCTTTATATCCGTAGAGTAAGCATTGGTTGGAAACTCTGCTGCTGGATAGGGGTCGATGCCCATATTGCGCAATTCCTGCAAACTCTGACGGCGTACTATCTCCTGTTCTGATAATTCTAAAACGTTCATTTTCTCTATTAATCGAATTATAATCTTTATGATTTGCAAATTTAATAAATTATTTGCAATTCCTTGTTGTTTTTGCCTTTTTTATACCTTTGTATATGGGTTACGTTTGCATTGCTGCATAAGAATAATGTAAAACAAAGTTAAACAATACACCTTAAAAGTTAAACTAAAAATCGTGAAACACGCTGAGAAGGGCAGTTTTCTGCACAAAGATAAATTTGTTTTCAAATAAGCCCACTTTTCACGTGCAACGCTAAGACTACTGAACATCAACAAGTTCAATGCTTAGTGGGTAGCACTGTGCAATCTAAGCGCAGCGTTTACCACGCAAACAGAACTAAAAAGGTAACAGAAAGAACAACCTTCACCTTGTAAAACATACGCTTTCGCCTTGCAAAAGAGCCACTATTGCCTTGTAAAAGCATAGCTTTTGGTCGGCAAGAGTGCCGCTTTTGAAAAATCAAAACTGTTTTTTAAGTTTCCCAACCCTTATCTTAATGTTTCACGGTTCTATTTTGCTACTTTTAAAATGTTAAACCACCCTTCTTTTATTAGCTATTTTTAACTACACTTTTGAGAAACAACGAACTTTTCATTACCTTTGCAAAAGCAAATAAAAAATCTATGAAATACCAAACAAGCAGAAACTTTAAAATCACAATGGCATTGGCTTTAATTGCTGGTTATCTTTTTACAACAATGCTTTGTTACTACCTTTTTCGTTCAAACGACTTCGATTTCTTCGCTGTCTTTTGGTTTTTAGGTACAATAGCAATCTATATCGCCTACTATTACCGCATGACGATAAAGATAGAAGGCAACTTGCTGACGTACAAAACAACGAACGAAGTGAAGACGCGCACGCTGTCGCTCTCCGAAATAGCAACTGTAAGCATTCGGAAAAAGTTGTTTTACCCTGTTTTATCCATCACTACGAAAGAGCAAACCAAAATACACCTCTATCCCGAACAGCCCGAACGATTGGAGAAAGCATTAATAGCAAACAAATAAAAGAGGTATATCGTAATTCATTTTAATGGCATATTCTCTACATACATAAATGAATAACATCTTCTTAGTCTAACTTCGATAATGGTATAATCTTACATTTCTACTACTTTTATCAGCCCGCTTATTCTTAAAAAATACAAAAAGAGCATAATACAATAAGGAGTTTCCTGAGAAATTTAGTTATATTTGTGCCTCCATTAACAAAATTAAGTAATAATACAATTTATATCAAATGAAAAAAATCTTATTCTTAATGCTTTTGTCGGTAACATTTACACTTCCGGCACTTGCAATTCGTCCATTACAAAAGGTATGGACTGTAAAACAAAGCGACAGCACCAGCATCAAGATTCTTGTACATGGTGAAGGTGGTCGTACAGTGTTCTTCACATCACTCGATGGTAAAATCATCGTAAAAGGTGCTGACAACAATTTCTATCACGCAATTATACGCGATGGAGAACTTCACCCTTCAACTTACCTCGCACACGAAGCGGGCGACCGTACAGCAGAAGAGAAGGCGTTCTTGGCTGAAACCAGAACCGAGAAGAATATGCACTTGCTAAAGCCTGTATCTGCACACGCTTCGCACAAAGCACCACACAAGGCTATCAGTGCTTCTACTGAAGACGGTTTAGGCGCATTCAACAAGTCGGGTGTAGGTGGTATCAAGAGTATCGGAAAACCTCTCGTGCCTGCCATCATGGTAGAGTTTACAAACAAGAAGTTTCTATCAACGACTACTCAAGAGAAGATGACACGCTATTGCAACGAGCCTGGCTACAACGAAGAGAATCTCTGCGTGGGTTCTGTAAAAGACTTCTTCGAATCTCAAAGCCGTGGTATGTTTGTACCAACCTTCGAGATAATAGGCCCTATCAAGGTAGACCACGCCTATTCATACTATGGCAAAAACGAGAACGTTGCACAGTTATTGAGAGACGTTGTGAAGAAAGCTACGGAGCAAGGCATCAGCTTCGACAAGTTCAAAGACCCAACATCAGGCAAGGTAGAGCTTATCTGCTTGTTCTATGCAGGTCGCGGACAGGCTACCGAAGACCCAAACGACCCTCTTTACGAGAACTATATCTGGCCACAAGAGCAGGACATTGAAGAAAATATAGAAGGCACACACTTCAATTCTTTCTTTGTTGGAAACGAGCTTGACCATTATGGAAAGCTCATGGGTATGGGTATCTTCTGCCACGAATTGGGGCATGCATTGGGCTTGCCAGACTTCTACAACACCAATCCATACGTTACGCTACCTCGCAACCCATTCGGTTTCTGGTCTATTATGGACGCTGGTCCTTACGTGAACCGTGCAAACGCACCAATCGGTTACACAGCTTACGAACGTTCTTACTTAGGCTGGTTGAAGATAAAAGAGCTCACAGAGCCAGAGACTGTCAAGCTCGACCCAGTGTCAAACAAGGAAGGACAGTTGGCAGCAATCGTACGTTCACCCAACAGTCGTTTGGAGTATTTCATTCTTGAAAACAGAACTTCAGACACTTGGTATCCGAAAGAATACAAAGAAAACAGAGGCGGTGGTTACGAAACATTTACCTTCGGCGATGGCTTGATGTTGAGCCACTATGCTTACGACAAATATACTTGGGCAAGCAACAACGTGAACACCAATGCACAGAAGATGCGTGCATATATGATTCCTGCCGATGGCGAAAAGCTTAACTACAGCGCACACAGAGAAAACCTCTATGGTGTGAACAAGATGAACATTGATAAGCTGACGTTCTACGACAAGACTTCGATTGAAAACGCTGTGCAAGACATCAAGGTTCACGAAGATGGAACCATTACTTTCGGTTACAGACAGCAGCCAAACAGCATTGAAAACATAACCGACAAGACAAAAGAGAGCGTGGGCGACGGCTACTACTACGACCTACAAGGACGCAGAGTGCTGAACCCAACACGCGGTATCTATATCCACAATGGCAAGAAAATCGTGGTGAAATAAACACCATTAATCTGTAAACACCAAATTCCTCCCTGCCCGATAAACATCGAGCAGGGAGGTTTTTTATTATTGTTACTCTGCAACCTGCTTACGCACGCACTAAAAACAAGGCTGAATTATCACATTGAAGTTCAGCCTTTTATCAGCTTAAAAAGCAAGCAGTCGAATTATCTACACGTTGAGAAATATTTACTTACGTGTAAATAAATTCTTACTTACACGTAGAAAAATATTTATTTACACGTAAATAATTTGCCGTACTGCTGAAAAACGGTGAACGACAAGCGGTTTAAAGGCGATTTTACAGATGTTTCGGTAAGCTCAAAGTTTTACCAAACGGAAATAGAATTTCATATATTAGTTTCGTTATCTGATAGTTTATTGCTAACTTTGCAGTAGTTAGCTGCTACCAGCTATGAAGTATTAGTCATTAAACACATCTATTTATACATAAAAAAGTAATGAACGTAGATAAGTACAGTGCCCGTTTAGAGAACGAAGAGGGGTTGAGCCGCACCTTGGGTATGCGCTTCATATCAACTCCTGAGCCCGATACGCTGATGGCAAAAATGGCTGTTGATGATAGAAACAAGCAGACATTCGGTTTCCTTTCGGGTGGTGCTACGTTGGCATTGGCAGAGAATGTGGCAGGCGTAGGGTCTATGGCACTCTGCGACGGTAAAATGGCTTTGGGCATAAACGTGAGCGGAAACCACGTTCAGGCTATGCCCTATGGCGGTACGGTTACGGCTTATGCACGCATTCTGCACCAAGGGCACAAGTTGCACGTATGGCACATAGACGTAAAGAACGATGAAGGAGAACTCATTTCGTCGGTGCAGGTTACGAACTATATCGTTCATTCACAAAAGAAAGAAGAGTAAAGAAGAGTCTTGACTATGCGTTCGTTTGCTATTTACCGATTGCCTTTTGCTGAAGAATGTACAATGTTGGTGCAGCATTCCGCACCTTCAGAGTTGTCGTTGCTTACCGAATTAAACGGCAAGGAAGGCTTTGTAATTGCACCGTTCAGTCCGTCAGCCGATTGTCCCATACTGCTTTTGCAGCCCGAAGAAGTGCGTACAATGCCCGTAAAAGAGGTACAGTCTTTAGCAAAAGAAAAGCAAGAAGCAAACGAAAAAGAAGCAGACAGAGCAAAATATCACAGAGATTTCGCTACCTTTCATAAAGAATTGGCAAACAACAAGTTTGCTAAAATAGTGCTCTCGCGTTGTGTGCAGGAGCAAATTTCCCACGATTTACAACCCGAAGAGGTGTTTTGGCAGGCTTGCAAGAAGTATCCACGCCAGTTTGTTGCCCTCTTTTCCACCCCACAGTCGGGCATTTGGCTGATGGCAACGCCTGAAATATTACTCGATGGCAATGGTACGGAATGGCGGACTATGGCTTTAGCAGGCACAATGCCTTACAATGAGAACGGAGTAGAATGGTCGGAAAAGAACAAGGCAGAGCAACAGTACGTTTCTCTCTATATAAGAAAGTGCTTGGAACGCTGTGCCGATGAGATAAAGGAAGAAGGAGCATACACCACGCAGGCTGCCGACTTGGTGCATCTGCGCACCGACTTCAGTTTCAAGCTACGCCCCGATGCAGCCATAGGGCAACTTCTGTCCGACCTTCACCCAACGCCTGCGGTTTGCGGAATGCCCAAAGACGAAACAAAGGCATTCATTCTTGCCAAAGAATCGAACAAAAGACTTTATTACAGTGGCTTTGCAGGACCGCTAAACCTACAAGGCAACACGCACATTTATGTGTCGTTGCGCTGTATGCAAATGCAAGCAGGTGTCTGCAACCTGTACGCTGGTGGCGGAATACTGAAAGAAAGCACGGAAGAAAGCGAATGGAAAGAAACCGAAGCCAAGCTATCGACAATGCGACAACTACTTCGTTAAAACGCAAAAATAAAGATGTTCAGTAACAAAGAAAACGTAAATATCCTGACGGCGTTGCTCGTTCAGCACGGCATAACGCAGGCTGTGGTGTGCCCCGGTTCGAGAAACTCACCGCTTGTGCATAATCTTTGTGAATGCAAAGAAATAAAATGCTATCCCGTAACCGATGAACGGTCGGCAGCATTCTTTGCTTTAGGCGTCGCTATGAGTACCCATTCGCCCATTGTTGTTTGCGTTACGTCGGGGTCGGCACTGCTGAACGTTGCGCCTGCCGTGGCAGAAGCGTATTACCAAAACCTACCTTTGATAGTTGTTTCAGCCGACCGTCCCCAGCAATGGATAGGGCAATCGGACGGACAAACCATGCCACAAGCCAACGCATTCGCTCCGTTTGTACGCAAAAGCGTCCACCTTATTGAACCCAAAACGAAGGAAGAACATTGGTATTGCAACCGTTTGGTAAACGAAGTTCTCATAGAATGCAAGCGATTTGCGTATGCCCCAGTGCATATCAACATACCAATAAGCGAGCCGTTGTTCGATTACGATGTGGCAACCTTGCCCACAGAACGACATATTTCTGCAACATCTGTCTGCAACGACAATGCTGCTGTAGCCGATGTCGCAGCAATGGTGCGACAGGCGCAACGTCCTTTGCTTATCATCGGGCAGGAAGCGTGGGCGGATATGGCAGAAGTGAAGGCGGAATTAGTAAGGTTGCGCCAACGAATCGTGGTGATACAAGACAAGCTTTCCGATGTTACTGACACCGCACCGCAGCTTGTCGATGCGGCAATAGCTATTGCAGAAGACACGGAAGCATTGCGCCCAGACCTTATTATATATATGGGCGGCACGTTGGTGAGCAAGCTGTGCAAACAGTTCTTGCGGAGTTGTACGCCGACACATTCTATTTTGATAGACCCACGTGGCGATATTCGCGACACATTCACCAACCTTACCGCCACGGTGCAGTGCCAGAGCAATGCTTTCATCAAGGCGTTGGCAAACGGTTTGGAAGATTTTGCCACTTCAAAGTTCTATCACGATTGGCAAAAGGCTTTGAACGATGCCACAGCCGCTGCGCAGTCGTACGTTCCAGCCTATTCGCAGATGTTGGCAGTAAAGCGTTTTCACACGCTGTTGCAGCAGAACAACGATGCCAAAGCATTGGTTTACGGGAACAGTTCGGCTGTTCGTTTGGGCAATTTCTGCTCGTCCGACTATATTTTCGTAAACCGTGGGGTAAACGGAATAGAGGGAACGCTCTCCACTGCAGTAGGTATGGCAGCGACAAACAAAAACAAACGTGTGTTCTGCGTTATAGGCGACTTGAGCTTTTTCTACGACCAAAACGCCTTGTGGAACAGCAATTTGGGCGACAACCTTTCTATCTTGTTGCTCAACAATAGTGGTGGCGGTATCTTTCAGCAGTTGTCTGGATTGGAAAAATCGGCACACCGAGCCGCGATAATGGGTGCTGGTACAGGCGTTACCGCCAAAGGTGTATGCCAAACGCATAACATAGGCTACCTTTCGGCAACCAATTCGGAAGAGTTGGAAAGTAGTTTGACAGCGTTTCTCAACATCAGAAACAGTTCCGTACTATTGGAAGTGTTCACCAATTCCGAAGAAGACGCCAAGGCGTGGAGCACATTTTACAAGCAATTAGAAAAGAAACAATAAATAAAAACAATCATAATATGGCTAACAGAGAATGGAAAACCGTCGAAGGTTTCGACTTTAAGGAAATCCTTTTTGAGGAATACAACCACATAGCAAAGATAACAATCAATCGCCCACGCTATCGAAATGCGTTCACACCGCTAACGGTTTGGGAAATTTCGCAGGCGTTTTCGTACTGTCGTGAGGCTTTAAACATTCGTGTAGTGCTACTTACAGGTGCGGGCGACAAAGCCTTTTGCGCAGGTGGCGATATGAATGTGAAAGGTCGTGGCGGCTATGTCGGAGGTGACGGAGTACCCCGTCTGAATGTGTTAGATGTACAAATGCAAATCCGCCGCTTACCCAAGCCAGTCATTGCTATGGTAAACGGCTTCGCAATCGGTGGCGGACACGTGCTCCACGTTATGTGCGACCTAAGCATTGCATCAGAAAATGCAATCTTTGGGCAGACTGGTCCGAAGGTTGGTTCGTTCGATGCAGGCTTCGGAGCATCGTATCTTGCACGCATAATAGGACAGAAGAAGGCACGCGAAATATGGTTCTTGTGCCGTCAATACTCTGCGGCTGAGGCTGAACGTATGGGTTTGGTAAACAAGGTGGTACCTTTCGATAAGCTCGAAGACGAGTGCGTGGAGTGGGCAGAAACTATGATGGAACGCTCGCCGTTGGCTTTGCGTATGATAAAAGCAGGACTGAATGCCGAGTTAGACGGTCAGGCGGGCATTCAGGAGCTTGCCGGCGATGCCACAATGCTTTACTATACAATGGACGAAGCGCAAGAAGGAGGACGTGCTTTCTTGGAGAAACGCAAGCCAGACTTCGACAAATACCCTCAATTCCCATAAGTAGGAATGCGCAAAATAACGATTACTTCCAAGCTGTTGCACTTTCTTCAGCCTGCAGGAACATCGCGTGGAGTATATAATACACGTCTTAGTTTCTACTTGAAACTTACTTCTGACGAGCAACCCGATGTAGTCGGAGTGGGCGAATGTGCCACGCTGCCCGACCTTTCTTGCGATGCGATGCCACCAAACGAATACGAACGCAAGCTGAGAACGTTCTGCGATGAGTATGAACGCACAGGAGTAATCGATTATGAAGCCATGCGCGCCTATCCATCTATGCTCTTTGGTCTTGAAACGGCAGTGGCGCAGTTCAACGCTAAAGGCAGTTTAAACTTCTTCGATACACCTTTCGGACGTGGCGAAGAAGGCATTCCAATCAATGGTTTGGTATGGATGGGAACGTTCGAGGAAATGTTTGAACGTTTGGAAGCCAAGCTAAAAGCAGGCTTCCACTGCATAAAGATAAAGATTGGAGCGATTGATTTCGACCGAGAACTGCAACTCATACGCCACATTCGTTCCACTTTCAGCCGCAACGACGTCGAGTTGAGGGTGGACGCAAATGGTGGTTTCACACCCGAAGAGGCACTTTCGCGAATGGAAGCGTTGGTTCAATACGACATTCATTCCATTGAGCAACCCATAAAGCAGCACCAATGGACGGAAATGGCACGCCTTTGCACTGCCACACCTTTACCAATAGGGCTCGACGAAGAACTGATTGGCGTGAACGAAAGGCAGAAAAAGATTGAATTATTAGACACAATCCGTCCTCAATACATTGTTTTGAAACCCAGTTTGCACGGCGGAATGGCTGGAACGGAGGAGTGGATACAACTCGCTCGTGAAAGAAACATCGGCTCTTGGATTACTTCTGCCCTCGAAAGCAACGTCGGTCTTAACGCCATAGCGCAACTGACAGCAAGCATTTACGGCACAAACATACGCCACGCTCAAGGTTTAGGCACGGGACAACTGTTCGCCGACAACATAGAAATGCCTTTAAAAGTAGTTGGCGATAAGCTTTGGATAGTGCAATAACAGCACAATTGAACGTAAACAGACAAGAAAGAAGAGTTTGACAGTGGGACTTGAAAACAAGGAAACAGCAATGACTTTAGAGCAATTTCTTAGCGAATGGCACAGCGAAGACCCCACTTTGCTTGTTCATACGAGTGGTTCGACAGGGCAGCCGAAACCGTTGCATGTCGAAAAAGCACGTATGCTGAACTCTGCACGCATCACTTGCGACTTTCTCAAGCTACGCCCCAACGATACAGCCTTGCTGTGTATGCCACTCGATTACATTGCCGGGAAGATGGTTGTAGTACGCAGCATAGAGCGAAAGCTGCGTCTGCTGAGCGTGAAACCATCAGGAAACCCACTTTCCGATGCTTCGCTTGCTCAACTTTCAAACCCCGATGAACCCATCACCTTTGCAGCAATGGTGCCTTTGCAGGTATTCAACACACTGCAAAACAGTAAGGAACGCGAACGATTGCAGCGCATTCGCCATTTAATAATAGGTGGTGGAAGCATCGACAATGAACTTTCTGCACAGTTAAAAGACTTCCCTAATGCGGTATGGAGCACTTATGGTATGACGGAAACGCTATCGCACATTGCTCTTCGTCGCTTAAACGGAAGCGAAAGCAGCGATTGGTACACGCCATTCGACGGCGTAGCGTTGTCGCTGAACGACGATGGCTGCCTCGTAATCAGTGCTCCCGCCGTCTGTTCTCAACGTTTGGAGACCAACGACATAGCTGAATTGCGCCTGACAGAGGCAGGACGAACCGAGTTCCGTATATTGGGGCGCAAAGACAACACCATCAATACGGGCGGAATAAAAGTGCAAATGGAAGAAGTGGAACAGACATTGCGTCCTTATCTCGCTGCTCCATTCCTGATAACGAAGCGTGAAAACAAGAAGTTTGGTGAAGAAATAGTACTCCTAACCGAAGCCAACGACTTGGAAGAAGTACGTGCCATCTGTGTGAAAGCATTGCCACGATACTGGCAACCTGCACATTATCAGCACACAGACCAACTTCCAACCACCGAAACAGGTAAGATTGCCCGTGCAAAAGCCTTGCAGATGGTAGACCAACCCACCGATACGGAGTAACCCAACTTAGGCAAAAACGTTTCAAGCAACCTACAAACCAACCTCCAAAGCACAGCCCTACCCTTCTCTTAAAAAGTCTAAGGCTTCTTTTATCTCGTCTTCTGTCGCTGTCTGATTAATGGAAACCCTGCCTAAATCTTGCAATAAAGTAAAGTTAATCGTGCTGTTTACATTCTTCTTATCGTGCTTCATAAGGTCGATTAACGCATCGTAGTCGTTACAGGAAATGGCAAATTCCCCATAATTGGCTTTGATAAAATTAACCGTTTTCCGCATTATATCAGTCGGAAAACCTTGCTTTACAACCGAAAGATAAAGCTCACAGACAATTCCATATGCCACTGCATAGCCGTGAAGGATAGGTTTTCGTGTCATTGCCCACGCTTCAAAGCTATGCCCAAACGTATGTCCGAAGTTCAAAGCCTTCCTTATATGCTTCTCATGGGGGTCTTGTTCCACTATCTTTTCTTTTATTTCGACACTCTCTTTCAGCATTTCGGCAAGCTGTCGTAAGTCGAACGTATCGGTGTCGAAAGCCAATAGCGTTGCCAATGTTCCCTTTTCGGCTATCAATCCGTGCTTCAGCATTTCGGCATAACCGCTCAACAGATTTTCACGGTCGAGCGTTTGCAGCCACATCGTGTCGATAATAACAGATTCAGACTGGCAGAACACCCCTATTTCGTTCTTCAAACCACCAAAGTTAATGCCTGTTTTGCCACCCACACTCGCATCTACCATAGCCAACAGCGTGGTGGGCACGTTGATGAAGCAGATGCCACGCTTAAATGTAGCAGCTGCAAAGCCACCAAGGTCGGTTACCATTCCACCGCCAAGGTTGATGAGCAACGAGTGGCGAGTGGCTTTCTCTGCCTGCAAAATCGTCCAAACGTGGGTGAGCGAAGCAAGGTCTTTGTTGGCATCGGAACTCGGAATGGTAATCAGCTGCGCACCTTTAAGACAATCAAAGTCTTTAATTCTGTTGTAACACACACGGGCAGTGGTGTCGTCGGCAAGGACAAACACCTTGTCGGGATTGCATTTTGCAATGGCTTCTGAAAGACTTTGCTCGAACTGATGAGTAAAAACAACTTGCTGCTCCATAGTTTTTTATTATTCTAAGTGCTTACAAATATAGTGCTTTTCTTTTTATCTGCGATGGTTTTAAACTGTTTTTTAGCACGCTGCCCTGCATAAACCAAATGGGAAACAATGTTCCTTTCGGTTCATTGTTTCCCATTTTTATTTCTTTTCCTATGAGGAATGATTATCTAACCAACTTCAAATCGTAGTTGAGTTCCTTTGTTACGCTCTCTTCCAACTCTTCGTTTACCATACGGAGAGTAGAGTCGTTTGCTTGGAGGAAGTAAACTGCGCCGTCCTTACCAGTAGCAAACTTGTAAGCTACCTTCTTTGCACCGTTTACGTCTTTCTCTATTTTCTCTGCGTTACCGCTGTAGTTGCTCACCTTGTCCTTGCCGTTTTCAGCTTCAAGGTAGGTTTCCTTCATACTGAAACCATTGGTGCTGTCAGCTGCCAATGCTATTTCGTAACGAATGCCAGGACCGTCAGCTGCTGCTACTACACCTTCGTAGTGCATAGTGTCTGCTGCTACTTCTGTCTGTGTTGTATCACCTGCCTTTGCTTCGGCATCTGCTTTCCCTTTTTGCTGGCATGCTACCATTGTGGCGCAAGCTGCCATTAAAACGAATACTTTCTTCATTTTTTACCTTTTTATAATTAACGATGCAAAGATAAGCGATAACTTCTTATATCGTCAAAGTATTTGTGTTAAATTCTTCTAATCTTATAAAAGTTATAGCAAACAACTGCCAATACATCCGATATGCCTGCCACTACACAATATTTATATATAGCTTACTTGTTGCGATTGGCACGTTGCTGACGGTATTTCGCCTTCTGCTTGGCACTGCCAGAGCCGTGTGCCCCTGTTATATACTTCTTTTTCTTGGCTTTGGTCTTCACTTTTCCATCGTCTACCTTTGGTTTTGGCGCACCTCGGAAAACCATTCCGCTTTCAATTATCTCGTCTATTTCGCTCATATCGTTTGCTTTTAGGTTGGTTCAGAACGTTCTTTCATCAATGGTGGAACAAGCGTACGCCCGTAAACGCCATTGCTATGCCATACTTATCGCAGGTGTCTATAACGTGGTCGTCGCGTATGCTGCCACCTGCCTGCGCAATATACTCCACCCCACTCTTATGCGCACGCTCTATATTGTCGCCGAAAGGGAAGAATGCGTCAGAGCCCAATGCCACCTTCGTGTTCTGCGAAAGCCACGCCTTGCGCTCGTCTATGGTCAGCGGTTCGGGCTTTTCGGTGAAAAACAGTTGCCACGTGCCGTCCTGCAAGAGGTCTTCGTATTCGTCGGAAATATAGATGTTGATGGAGTTGTCGCGGTCGGCACGGCGTATTCCTTCCTTGAAAGGCAGGTTCATCACCTTCGGACACTGTCGCAACCACCATTCATCAGCCTTGCTTCCTGCCAATCGTGTGCAGTGAATACGGCTCTGCTGCCCTGCTCCGATGCCGATAGCCTGTCCGTCTTTCACGTAGCATACAGAGTTGCTCTGTGTATATTTCAGCGTTATGAGCGCAATTATGAGGTCGCGTTTCGCCTCTTCGGTAAAGCTCTTGTTCTTGGTTGGCATATTCTCGAACAGCTTTGGGTCGTCGAGTTTTATCTCGTTGCGCCCCTGTTCGAAGGTTATGCCAAACACCTGCTTGCGTTCTATAGGCGCAGGCTGATAGTTTGGATCTATCTTGATAACGTTATAATTGCCTTTGCGCTTCGTTCTGAATATTTCGAGAGCCTCAGGTGTGTAGCCGGGAGCTATTACGCCGTCGCTCACCTCGCGGTTGATGAGTCGGGCAGTAGCCTCGTCGCAAGTGTCGCTCAAAGCGCAGAAGTCGCCATACGAGCACATACGGTCGGCACCTCTCGCACGAGCGTAAGCCGAAGCAAGGGGCGTAAGTTCAAAGTCAATATCGTCTACGAAGTAAATCTTCTTCAGTGTGTCGCTAAGTGGCAAGCCTACGGCTGCACCTGCAGGGCTTACGTGCTTGAACGATGCTGCGGCAGGCAAACCTGTGGCGGCTTTCAGTTCCTTGACAAGTTGCCAACTGTTGAGTGCATCGAGGAAGTTGATGTAACCCGGGCGACCGTTCAGTACTTCGATAGGCAGTTCTCCTTCGTCCATAAAAATGCGCGAAGGTTTCTGATTGGGATTGCAACCATACTTGAGTTCCAATTCTTTCATATTGCTTATGGTGTATGTGTGTGTATAGACTTTTATTACAGCTGCAAAGATAGACAAATAAAATGAGATTTTAAGCTATCGTTCTATATTTTTCGACCTCGTTCTTTGAATATTCAGAAGTCTGATTGCCAACAGAATAAAACTTGCAATAATCGGCAACCACTGTGTCCAAGCGTCATCTACGTGTAAATTCGGCAATGTTTTTCCTATGTGTTTTCCCGCTCTTTTCCAATATTTTACGTTGTTTTTACAACAACACAGCAAATTATTTACGTGTAAATAAATATTTTTCTACACGTAAATAATAATTTACTTACACGTAAATAAACATTTCTTTACGTGTAAGTAATTCGACTGACAACTATTTTTGTGGGTATAAGTTTATATGAACGCAAGAAAAAGGGGACGACAGCAAGCAGGTAATTATATTCTGCCGAAAGGGGCAATGGCAACTAAGAAACAGCAAAGAATATTGAAATAATTATAAAATATAGCGGTAGGGTCTGAAATTATGCTTATCTTTGCAGAAGATATACATTGAATAAAAAACGCTAATATGAAGAAATATTTTAAGATTGGTATATTGTTGGTAGGCTTTTTGTTTGCCCAATCGACAGTTGTGTCTGCACAATGCCCTATAAAAGAACAGATTATGGGCAGCGGCGACGAAGAAAGCGGCTCGGCACAAGCAAGCCACACGTTGATAATTTATTACGACAAGGCGAAAGGCGACAAGGCTTTGATGAAGGCTATTGAAAAGAAGGACTGTGTGATACTGAACGAGCACAAGAACTTGAACAGAGTTACGATTAAGACTCCACAAGATTGGGACATCGAGAAAGCGGTGGCTTACTTCAACAAAGTAAAAGGCGTTACGGCAGTAAACAGAAATGGCATAAGTTTGCTGAACAGATAAACTGCGGTTACAACATAAATAATAAAAGTCAGGCAACAACGCTTTTTCGCATTGTTGCCTGACTTTTACTTATCGGTTTAACACCATATTGTTACGTTGCAATGGCACGCTGCCACGCACATCGTGCGAAGGTGTTTATCATTTTAGGGAAATTCCCCTTTTTTGGTAGGGATTTTATCTTTTTGCATTCGTTATTTTAGTCTATCTTTGCATTATCAAACAAAAGATAAGATATGAAGAAGATAGTAGTATTAGGAGTTGCTACAACTCTCTTGTTAAGCAGTTGCGATACTTACATGCGCCACACCTATGCAGGCGCATCGTTGGGTGGCGTGCTCGGCAGTGCGGTAGGTGGCATAGCAGGAGGCGCGCGTGGCTCTGATATAGGTACGATTATCGGAATGGTAGGCGGTGCAGCCGTAGGGTCAGCAATGGACGCCAATGAACAGAAAAAGACCGAAGAGGCTGTTCGCGAGCATTACGAACGGGTGCAACGAAACAAGGCAAGGGGGCACAATCCTTACAGACAGCAGGATTTTGAAGCACAAACGGGAGATGAAAGTGGCTTTGACGGCACGAATTCGGGCGACGACCGACTCTACGATTTGCAAATGGGGGCTGGCGATTATCCTACCGAAATGGAGGCAAATCCCATGGAATCTACCAACGAAGCAAGCGTCGAACGGCTCACACGGATTACAAAAGAAATGCCGAATATAGAAGTAGGCAACTTGATATTTACTGATAACAATGGCAACAATATACTATCGCGTGGCGAAGTGGGACAGATTGCTTTTGAAATACACAACAGAGGCACTCAACCGATTAGCAATTTGTACCCAACAATAACCGAAGCAACAAACTCAAATCGCTTCACAATAAGTCCGACAACACGCATCGACGTGCTGATGCCAGGCGAAACGGTAAGATACACAGCTACGATAGTGGCAGACAGGAAGGTAAAAACAGGAGAATATAGCTTTGCCATTGCAATATTGAAGGATAACAGAAGCATAGCAAGAGTAACAGAGCTACGTCTGAAGACGCAAAAATAGGAAGAAAGAATATACGATAATTGGAAAAAGAGAAAAGGATAAAAAGGTCGGAAGACGCAAAATAAGAAAAGGCAAAACACCACTACAACCGACTAAATAACTCAAGGTAGGCGCATCGGAAACGGTGCGTCTTTTTTTTTTGTTTCTGCGCTTTATTATGTTTATGAAAGACTTTATTCGGTATGGGTTGGAGGGCTGCAGACGGTTTATAATGGCAATTTAGTAAATCTGTAATACTGCTTTGGTAAATCTACAAAGCTGCTTTACTGAATCTATAATATCGCTTTGGCAAATCAACAATACCTATTTGCTGAAGCTATCATAACATCTTAATAAATCGACAGCAACGCTTTGTTGAATCTATAACATCACTTTAGTAAACCGATAACAACGCTTTGCCGATTCTATAACCCCTCACCTCGCTGAATAAAGAAAGCTTATGCTATCGGCAAACAGTCGCTTTGGTGCGTTGAGCGATACACATTGGCATTATTCAAACAAGCTTGTTATGCCCTTTTTCACGTTTTTAAAGAAGTTCGTCCAACTCTTTGAATTTGATTTTTGTTGCGTCGGGCGTTTATTTTCGACAGGCTTCTGTGCTGGTTTGGTGTTGTTGTTCGCCTTTGTCGGTGGCGTTACGGTGTTCGTGTTCTTCTTTGGTTGCAACGAAGTTTTTACCTTTCGTTCTATGGTTTTCGGCTTATCGTCCTTGCCTTGCGCCTCCCATTCAGGTATAAACTCGTAGCAAACACCAGCAAAACCATACTCCACTTCTGGCACCTTCAAGCCATTCTGCTCGGCTGCATAAGGTATTTCGGTTTCTTTCGGCAACACTTCCACCTTAATATAAGCAACCCCAGTGGCTATCATACCTATTTCGCGGGCTGCTGCATACGATAAATCGACGATTCTACCGTGCGAATAAGGGCCGCGGTCGGTAACGCGTACCTCCACTTCCTTACCATTATTGGTATTTGTAACCCTTAGTCGGGTACCGAAAGGCAATGTCCGATGCGCACACGTAAAGTCGTTTCGGTCGTATCGTTCGCCATTGCTCATTTTCCGACCATGCAGGTCGTTACTATAATAAGAGGCTTTACCACTCGACTGTGCTGAACACTCTGTCGAGGCGGTAAAGCCCATTATTGTTGTTACTAAAAGGAGATTTCCGATTTTATTCATATAAATATACGTTTGTATTCGTCCTCCCCTTCCGTAAATATCTATTTCCCTTTTCCCACAAATAGCGTGGAAAAAGGGAAAGGAGAAAACTTTTATTAGATTACACCCTGTTCAAGCATAGCCTGAGCTACCTTCATGAAACCAGCGATGTTAGCACCCTTAACGTAGTCTACTGTGCCGTCTGGCTTTTCACCAAACTTCACGCACTGCTCGTGAATGCTTTCCATAATCCACTGCAACTTCTCGTTTACTTCAGCGGGTGCCCAGTTCAAGTGAGCAGCATTCTGTGTCATTTCAAGACCAGAAGTAGCAACACCACCAGCATTTACAGCCTTACCTGGTGCAAAGAGAATACCGTTGTTCTGGAAATAGTGGATAGCGCCTGGTTGGCAACCCATGTTAGAAACTTCGCAGCAGCACCAGCAGCCGTTAGCTACCAATTCCTTAGCGTCGTCTTCACTGAGTTCGTTCTGGAATGCACATGGAAGAGCGATGTCTACAGGAATGCTCCATGCCTTCTTACCTGCTGTAAACTTAGCCTTACCTGGGAACTTGGTAGCCATATCTTCTACCTTGTTGCGGTTAGAGTTACGCATTTCGAGCATGTAATCAATCATTTCAGATGTGATACCGTCAGGAATTTCGCAAACACCGTCAGGACCAGAGATTGCAACAACCTTACCACCGAGTTCGGTAGCCTTTGTAGCAGCACCCCAAGCTACGTTACCGAAACCTGAGAGAGAAATCTTCTTGCCCTTAATGTCCTTGCCAGCCTTCTTGAGAAGGTGCATTGTGAAGTAGAGTGCACCAAAACCTGTTGCTTCAGGACGGAAGAATGAACCACCCCAAGTCAAGCCCTTACCTGTGAGAACACCTGTGTGGTACTGGCGTGTGAGCTTTTGGTACATACCATTCATATAGCCAATTTCACGACCGCCTACACCTACGTCGCCTGCAGGAATATCTTGGTCTGGGCCGATATTGTGACGGAGCTCGAGCATAAATGCTTGGCAGAAACGCATGATTTCAGCGTCTGACTTGCCAACTGGGTCGAAGTCTGAACCACCCTTACCTCCACCCATAGGCAAAGTTGTAAGTGCGTTCTTGAATGTCTGCTCGAAACCGAGGAACTTCAACATTGAAGGTGTAACCGCCTTGTGGAAACGGAGACCGCCTTTGTAAGGACCGATTGCGCTGTTGAACTGCACGCGGTAGCCGAGGTTTGTCTGAACCTTGCCACTGTCATCAATCCATGTTACACGGAACGTAAAGATACGTTCTGGCTCAACCATTCTTTCGATAATCTGAGCTTTCTCAAACTCAGGGTGTTGGTTGTAAACTTCCTCGATAGACTCGAGAACTTCTTCTACTGCCTGCAAGTACTCAGACTCTCCTGGGTGCTTCTGCTCCAGGCTCTGCATAATTTTTTTGACTTCCATAGTAATTTTGATAAAACGTTTATGTTAGTGTCTTTGTTTTTAAATTCTACCGCAAATGTATTCATTTTATATTAGAATGCCAAATAAAACTATGTCTTTTTATTTACTTACTAACAAATTTTAAAGTCTCAAAGTTTTTATTTCTCCCAAACACGTTGCAAAATAGCCCATTAACGCTTACTTTTTGCTACTTTAAGAGTAGTAAGACATATATATTATAATACTTTTGTCATTTTTCTGGTTTTATACTTATACATTTGCTTATTTGCCCAATATTAATCTTTTTAACTTATAATCCCAATTCAAAGATGAATTTATTGCGGTTAAATTTATTTTATCTATCTTTGCGATATGAATGAAAACTTGAACAAATTATATAAGGAGCAAATTGCAGCCTTGGCGCAAAGCATTGGCAGTTTGCGTGCGAAAAGTCGTGTGTTTGTAATGGCAGAAGTGCTGTCGTTTGCTGTTTCCATTGGTTTCGTGGTGCTTTTCACGGTTCTCGACGATGCTTCGTGGACGTTGGGCGTGGCACTATGCGTGTTGTTCCTTTATTTCTATATTCGGAATTTAGACACAAAGAACGACAGAAAGATTGCCGATGCAGTGGCTCTAAAGCTCGTTTATGAAAAGGAAGTAGCCTACCAGATGGGCGACTACACGAAGTTCGATGCAGGCGAACGCTACCTTCAGCCTACACACCCGTTCACTTTCGACCTTGATGTCTTCGGACAAGGCTCGCTGTTCCAACGCATCAACCGCACCATATCTTCGGGAGGAAGCGACTATTTAGCCGAAAGCCTGTCGGGAAAGTGGGAATCCTTGCCTACTACGGAACTCTTAAAGCACATAGAACAACGTGTGGAAGCCATCGGCGAACTCGCCAAGAATGAGCCTTTCCTATCGCAGTTCAAGGCACAGGGAGCGGAAAAGCCGATAGATACCGCTGCCGTGAAAGAAGCTTTCGGAAGCATTCACGCATTGCAGATACCTTCCTACTTCGGCAATCCTACCTTCCGAATACTTCTCTACGCCAACCTTGTGGGCTTTTACCTCAGCATTTTCCTCTCTATCGGCAACTTCGTGCCTGCTTTCCTTCCGCTTTGGTGGGGCATTTTCAACTTTTTCCTTGCCACATTCTGCACCCACAAGTACATAAAATTGGTGAACGAAGCCATATCTAAACTGAAAGACCAAGTGCGTGGCTACGTGAACATGGCGTCGCTGATAGAAAAACAATCGTTTACAGCTGCTCATTTATGCGAGCTGAAAGCCAATTTGTCGGGCGCAATGGCATCGTTCGGACAGTTAGAGCGCATTCTTCAGAAGATAGACAATCGGAGCAACGAAATAGGTATCGTACTTTTCAACTGCTTCGGGCTGTTGGACATAACCATCATTCGCCACTTCCTGCGTTGGCAACGCACCTACGAGCCAATTACCGACCAATGGATTGGCGCATCGAGCATATTCGACGCACTTGTGTCGATGGCGACTTTCCGCCTCAACGAAGACAAGGCAGAAGAGGCTACGGTGGTCGGCGACAACGAAGTTAGTTATAAGGCACGCAGCATTTACCACCCTTTCTTGGGCGAAAAGGCTGTGCGCAACAACTTCGATATACAAAACCACGAGTACTACATTATAACGGGAGCGAACATGGCAGGCAAGAGCACCTTCCTCAGAACGCTGGGCGTGAACTACATTCTTGCCATGAACGGACTGCCCGTGTTTGCCGAAGAAATGCGCGTTTCGGTGTTCCGCCTTTTCACCAATATGCGCACAACCGACGACCTTACGCACGGCATCAGCTACTTCAATGCCGAACTGCTCCGACTAAAGCAACTCATTGCGAGTTTAGACCCCAATGTTCCGAGCCTAATCATACTCGACGAGATTCTGAAAGGTACCAACTCGTTGGACAAGCTCAACGGTTCGCGCCTGTTCTTGGAGTATATTTCCGAACGAAACGTTACGGGTGTCATTGCCACACACGACTTGGAACTGTCTAAACTCGAAGACGAGAACCCGCAACGCTTCCACAACTATTCGTTCGAAATAGAACTTGGCACCGATGTTACCTATACATATAAGATAGGTAGAGGCGTGGCACGAAACCAAAATGCCACCTTCTTGCTGAAGCAAATACTAGTCTGACATCTTCTTCAACCCTACTTTCTCAAGAAGTAAAAAGCGGAGCAAGCTCCTTGAAAACGCCATAACCCTTTGGCGCAGAGCCATTATATTGCAGAGAAAACGCTTGTCGGGCAAATTATTTACACGTAAAGAAATATTTATTTACGTGTATGGAAATTATTATTTACGTGTATGGAAATTATTATTTACGTGTAGAAAAATATTTATTTACACGTAAATAACTTGGCAGACTTACATTAAGCCGCCTTTTCTCGATTAGAACAAACACCTTTTATCTTCATTGGCTAACTCGGCAGACACATCTTTTATAGCCGTATGGGATAGACAGATACAAGCTTAAAAAGTTGCGCCGATGAAGCAAATGCTTGGTCTGACATTCAGCACACAGCACTTTGGTTTGACAAAGGCGTACAAAACGAATTGCGCCCGACAATCTATTTTTTCAGAAATAACAAATAAAAACGAATTAAAAATTTGGTGGTTAAATAATTTATGTTTACCTTTGCACTCGCTTACGAAAAGTAAGGGCGTTTAGCTCAGCTGGTTTAGAGCATCTGCCTTACAAGCAGAGGGTCGGCGGTTCGAATCCGTCAACGCCCACA
>OGWW01000182.1_pt1 | contig 43365 bp, 40 predicted proteins | sample 1576131 | NCBI WGS metagenome assembly OGWW01 (sample SAMEA3541576, study PRJEB24748) | human gut metagenome | biome: human gut; feature: human-associated habitat; material: faeces | place: China | collected 2012 | reverse complement strand
TATCGAGGAGAATAAAAACGAAGCCGATAATGCAGAAGATGATATTATAGTAGAGAATATTATGATGAAAACACCTACAATTAATGATGCCAAAGAAGACATATCAAACACCGTGTTCCCGGCATCTATGCCTAAAGATGATAGTGTTTCATATCTTTCAGGCAATAATGCAGGGTACTTTCCGGAATCGCCTTCATAATGATATTGACTGGAAGGAGAAGGTTTTCCGTCAGTATGAGAAGCGGTGTGCATTTTTAAATGAGGACAGCCTTTGCGACATCTACAGCGAGGTTGGAAAACGAATGCTTTGCGACACCTGTCGGAAATATCCGCGGCACATCGAAGAATTTGAAGGTCTGCGGGAATATTCCCTGTCTCTTTCCTGTCCGGAGGCAGCCAAGATTCTGCTTGGCAGAAGGGAAAAGGTAACCTTCCAGACAGCGGAGGTTCCCTCCCCGGAAGAAACTTATGATGATTTTGACTATATGCTTTTCACTGCCCTTGAAGATACCAGGGAATACTTTCTTGAGGTGCTGCAGAACCGGCAGATTCCCATGCGGCTTCGTATGTGGAAAATACTGGCTGCAGCCAGTGATTTCCAGCGCTGTGCAGACCGGAACCAGCTTTTCAAATGGGAAGAGATCCGGGAGCGCGGCGTCGCCGTAGCTGCGGGCGGCAAGGTTCAGCAGCATGCCGCCGATGCTGTTCAGGCCCTGACGGCCAAAGCTGGGCGCACCGCCCAGCAGGATGCGGCCGAAATCGCGGGCTTCGCGGGTGACGGCCGAAAGGCGGAACTGGCTGACCGTTTTGCCCCGCAGGAACATGGACAGCAGGATGCAGAAGCTGATGCTCTGGCTCAGGGCGGTGGCGATACCGGCCCCGGCGGTGCCCAGCCCGAACACGAACATGAACAGCGGGTCCAGCGCGATGTTCAGCACGCCGCCGGTGACCAGACCGATCATGGCAAAACTGGCTTTGCCCTCATAGCGCAGGATGTTGTTCATCACCAGGCTGGAGATCATCAGCGGGGCGGCAATGAGGATGGGCCGCGCGTAGGCGCAGGCGTGGGGCAGGATGGTCTCGGTGCTGCCCAGCAGCATCATGAAGTGGGGCAGGGTGCCAAGGCCCGCCACGGCCAGCACCACGCCAAACACCAGAGCCGTGAAAAAGCTGGTGGACGCAAACCGGGTGGCGGCGGTGGTGTCGCGGCTGCCCAGGCTGCGGCTGATGATGGTGCCGGCCCCGTGGCCCAGCATAAAGCCCAGCGCCTGGATGATGGCCATCAGGCTGGAAACAACGCCCACGGCACCGGACGCACTGGTGGAGATCTGGCCCACAAAAAAGGTGTCGGCCAGATTGTAGATGCTGGTGATCAGCATACTTAAAATGGTGGGAGCAGCAAGGCTGAGGACCAGTTGCGGGATGGGCGTCTCGGTCATCCGGCGAAACTGCAGCGCACTGCGGTCATCGCTTGTCATAAAAAGCCTCCTTGAATGGGATGGAGCAGGGAAAGCCGCCGCCAAAAGCGGACGGCGGAAATCAGCAACATCATAGTATAACGCAAGTATGGCAAAAAGTCGAGAGGGGAACCGTGTGAAAAAACGGCTCGCAAACCGGTGCGAAGGGGCAAAAATGACGCCGAAAGAACCGGCGATTCTGTATGATTTGCTAAAGAAAGGTCGAATTGCTTGTGGAAAATCACGATATGTGGTATCATTTAGGCAGGAAGATGTTGGCAGACCCTGCCCGACATCGTGACAGATGGAGGAACTGAAGCATGAAAACCGTAGCACAGACCGTGATCGAAGCCGATCGTTTTTATACCATTGCCGCCCACACCGGCAATGTGATCCAGGCCGTGGAAGCAAGCAAGGACGGCGGCACCGTTCGTCTGGGCAAGTATGACCACAAGCCCGAACAGGAGTGGAGCTTTGTCCGGGTGGGCGAGGGCGTGTACCGCATCCGCAACCGCGCCTCCGGCAAGCTGCTGGACCTGACCATGACCGGCACCGCCAACGGCACCTGGCTGCACCTGTGGGAGGATGTGGGCGGCACCTCCCAGATGTGGGAGCTCTGCCCCACGCCGGAAGGCACCGTGCGCCTGCGCTCGTCCTGGGCCGGCGGCAAGTGCGTGGACACCGTGGGCATGGGTGCCGAAGCAGGTGCCGTGCTGCAGATCTGGCAGGAGGTGCCCGGTGCCGACCAGCTGTGGACCATCGCTGAGGTGAAGGACCGCGCAAAGCGCACCGCTAAAAAGACTGCCGAGCCTGCTGTGGAAGCCGCACCCGCCGCTGAGGCTGTTGCCCCGGCAGAGGAGAAGAAGGCACCGGTCAAAAAGCCTGCCGCCCGCAAGCCCCGCACCACCAAAAAGGCCGCTGCGGAACCGGCTGTGACCGCCCAGCCCGCTGCCGAAAAGGCAGAAGAGCCGAAGACGGAGCCCGCCGCAAAGGCGGAAGCAGCAGAGAAGCCCGCCAAGGCTCCCCGCAAGACCACTGCCCGGAAGAAGGCTGCACCCAAGGCAGAAGCCGCCGCAGAAGCTGCCGCCCCGGCCGAAAAGCCCAAGCGCACCCGTAAGGCCCCTGCCAAAAAGGCAGATTGAGCAAGGCTGAACCCGTAAAAACCAGAAGCACCCGTCGGATCGTGGGACCCGGCGGGTGCTTTTTGCGTTTGCGGGCGCGTCACTCCGGCAGTTCGTTCAGGGCAAAGCGGTTCTTTTCAAAGGTCAGCAGGCCCTCGTCCCGCATCTTGCACAGCTCCTTGGAGAGGGCGCTGCGGTCCAGATTGAGGTAGTCGGCCAGCTGCTGCCGGTTGAACGGGATCTCGAACTGCAGACTGCCGCTGCGGGCGGCCTGTGCGGAAAAGTAGGTCAGCAGACGGCCCCGCACGGTCTTGGGGGTGGTGCAGAAGATGCGCTGCGAAAGGCTCAGGTTTTTGCGCATGGACACCGTGAGCAGGTTGCGCAGCAGCTTTTCGTGCACCGTGCCGGGTGCGCCGCCGGAAAAGGCGGAAATGTTTATGAACAGCACTTCGCATTCCTCGGCGGCCACGGCGTCCACCATCATCACGTCGCCGCACAGCGCGTAGGTCTCGGCAAAGGCCTGCCCGGCAGAAATGCTGCTCAGGATGCTCTTGCTGCCCCACAGGTCGAGATTTTCGATGTGGACGGTGCCGCGCAGCACCACGCCCAGAGCATGCACTTGCTCTCCGGCATGAAAAATGACGGCGTGCCGGGGGTAGCTCTTCGTGCGCAGGCAGCCGGACTGCTCCAGTGCAGCCCACTCCTCTGCCGACAGGCCCTGAAACAGCGGGGATGCAACGGGTCTCATAAAAAAACCTCACTTTCGTGGTTATAACAACCGAAGGTCTGCCCTGATTATAGTATACTCAAAGCACAAACACAAGGAGGCTTTTCTATGATCCGGAAAATCATTCATATAGACGAAGAAAAATGCAACGGCTGCGGGGCCTGCGTCACCGCCTGCCACGAGGGTGCCATCGGTCTGGTGAACGGCAAGGCAAAGCTCATGCGGGACGACTACTGCGACGGCTTTGGCGACTGCCTGCCCGGCTGCCCCACCGGTGCCATCACCTTTGAAGAGCGCGAGGCAGCCGCCTACGACGAGCAGGCCGTGCTGGAGAACAAGCAGAAAAAGGCCGCACAGGCCGCAAAACCGGCCTTCCACGGCTGCCCGGGCAGCGCCATGCGCCAGTTCCACCGGGAGGAAAGCGCACCTGCTGCCCCCACCGTAGCACAGCCGTCGCAGCTGCGCCAGTGGCCCTGCCAGATCAAGCTGGTGCCGGTGAACGCCCCCTATTTTGACGGGGCAAAGCTCCTGATCGCAGCCGACTGCACCGCCTACGCCTACGCCAATGTGCACGAAGAGTTCATGAAGGGCAAGATCACCCTCATCGGCTGCCCCAAGCTGGATGCTGTGGACTACAGCGAAAAGCTGACCGAGATCTTCCGCAACAACGACATCCGGAGTGTGACGGTGCTGCGCATGGAGGTGCCCTGCTGCGGCGGGCTGGAACACGCCGCCGTGACCGCCCTGAAAAACAGCGGTAAGTTCGTGCCGTGGCAGGTGGTGACCATCTCCACCGACGGCCGCATCCTGGACCGATAAACGCATCAAAAAACGGCAGACGCTTTGCAAGGCGTCTGCCGTTTTTGCATATCAAGGAGGTTCAGGAGGCGCTCTGCGTGCCGGATGCAGCGCCCTGCACGAACTGCACCACGCTCTCGACAGTCTGGCGCAGCTGTACCAGCGAAGCAATGTCGCTGTCCTGCATGCGGGAGGTGGGAGCGGTCAGGGCTGGAGCTGCCGGGGTCACGGTGCCGGTGAGCTCGGTGTGGATGCCGTGGGCCGGGATGTCCAGCAGGATGTGCACGGCGGGGGAGGCAGCCCGCAGCAGGCCGCTCTTTTCCACGCCCAGGGTCAAAACGGGGGAATCGGCGGCAGTGTCGTCAGTTTCCAGCCGGAAGTAGAGGTAGCCCGCTTTGGCATTTTCCGGCTGCACCTTTTTGATCTTTTTCAGGTCCAGCTGGAAGTCGCTCATGGACTGCAGACTGGTGGCGGTATCATCCACGCCCAGCAGGCTGGCCAGCTGGGTCTGGGAGATGTAGCTGCCCATATTCCATTCCGGGATCAGCACACCGGCCAGCGGATAGTTGTCGGTGATGCTGCTGCGCAGGGTGCGGTAAAGCTGCCCGGCATCGTACAGCGTCTCGTCCTTGCTGATGTACAGGCGGGTGAGGGGCTGGCTGCTGCCGCTGGCCTGCGGGTACAGCTCCAGCTGCAGGGCTTCCGGCGTATATTGGCCGTTCACCCGGCCGGAGGTGCCGCCGAACTGCGCCAGCACCTTATATAAAGCGGGCTCTTCGGCAGCGGTGGAAGTGATCTGGTAGTCCAGCGAAAAGCTGGCTCCGCCGGCAAAGCTCTTCACGCGGCGGCTCACCAGCCCCAGCGCGACGGCGGCGGCCACTACGCACACCAGCACAAGGCACAGCACCACCACGACCGCAGCGCGGGCACCTGTGCGTTTCTTTTTGGATGCAGCCATAAAATGTTCCTCCTTCAGGAAAATCTTTTTTTCAGCATAGCGGAACGCAGGGCGATTGTCAAGGACAGCGTTTTGGAATAAAACAAAAAACCTGAAACATCTCTGTTTCAGGTTTCTGGCGGAAAGATGGGGATTCGAACCCCAGAACGCTTTTGACACGTTACACGATTTCCAGTCGTGCGCCTTAGACCAACTCAGCCATCTTTCCACATCTTTTGTTTTGCCTTTGGGCGGGTACCCTTGGCGCTCCACTATAATACCTGAAACCAGCTGTTTTGTCAAGGATTTTTTTGAAAAAGATCAGACTTTTTTCAAAATGACGTACCATCGTACTGCAAAATGACAAGAGGCGGGCAAAAGGTGTGCAGAGCCCTTGACGGGGAGCCAAAACAAGGCTATGATGGGGGCAGAGAGTGCAGCAGCAGGGCATTTCCTGCCGCAGAAATGGAAAACAAGGAGGATGGACTCTGTATGAACTATGCTGAAGTGCTGGCCAATGCGCGGGAGTGCATCGGCAAATACTGCAAGGCCTGCCCGGTGTGCAACGGCGTGGCCTGCAAAAACCAGATCCCCGGCCCCGGTGCCAAGGGCGTGGGCGACACGGCGATCCGCAACTATAATAAGTGGGCGGACATTCGGGTGAACATGGACACCCTGTGTGAGGGCGGTACCCCGGACACCACGCTTGAACTGTTTGGCAAGCAGTTCAAATACCCCTTCTTTGCAGGCCCGGTGGGTGCGGTGAACCTGCACTACTCCGAGACCTATACCGATATGACCTATAACGACGTGCTGGTACGCGCCTGCGCCGAGAACGGCATTGCCGCCTTTACCGGGGACGGCACCAACCCCACCGTGATGGAGATGGCCACCAAGGCCATCGGCGCGGCAGGCGGCTGCGGTGTGCCCACCATCAAGCCCTGGAACATCGACACCATCCGGGAGAAGATGGCCCAGGCCAAGGCCAGCGGCTGCTTTGCCGTGGCCATGGACGTGGATGCGGCAGGCCTGCCCTTCCTCAAGAACATGACCCCGCCGGCCGGCAGCAAGAGCGTGGAAGAGCTGGCCGAGATCGTGAAGCTGGCCGAGCGGCCCTTCATCGTCAAGGGTGTGATGACCGTCAAGGGTGCTTTGAAGGCCAGGGAGGCCGGTGCCGCCGCCATCGTGGTGTCCAACCACGGCGGCCGTGTGCTGGACCAGTGCCCCGCCACCGCTGAAGTCCTGCCGGAGATCGCTGCAGCCCTCAAGGGCACCGGCGTGAAGATCCTGGTGGACGGCGGCATCCGCACCGGTGTGGATGTGTTCAAGGCACTGGCCCTGGGCGCCGATGGCGTGCTGATCTGCCGCCCCTTTGTCACGGCCGTGTACGGCGGCGGCGAGGAAGGCGTGAAGTGCTACATCGACAAGCTGGCCGGGGAACTGGCCGACACCATGCAGATGTGCGGCGCTCACCGTCTGGCAGAGATCACCCCCGATATGGTGCGCGTATAAAACCGAAGAAAATCCGGAAAAGCCGGAGCATGCCTGCGGGTGTGCCCCGGCTTTGTTAAATTTTGTTGAAAAGATGGATGTACGAAATTTGGACGCTTGTGTATTGCCCCAAAATGCGCTACACTACAATCAACTGAACCGTAAACCGGATGCCTGCAGGCGGGAGTGCCGCCTGCTCATTTTTAGGAGGATCTATGAAAAAGAAAACCGAGCAGAACGCTGCGGGAGCGCCGCAGGTGGGGAAAACGGCCGGTGCCGGAGCAGCCGGGTTCCTGAAAAAGAACTGGAAGTGGCTGGTCCCGGTGGCCTGCGTGGCCGTGCTGGGCGGTGTGTGGCTGCTCAAGCCCAAGGCCGACAAGCCTGCCAGCGTGGATACCAGCTATGTGGAGACCGCGCCGGAACAGCGGGACCTCGTCAATGCCCTGAGCGGCACCGGCACCCTGAAGCCGGCGAATACTTATAATGTCAAGTCGCTGGTGTCCGGCAAGGTGCTGACCTGCAGCTTTGAGGAAGGCGACAACGTGGAAGAGGGCGATGTGCTCTACACCGTGGACTCCTCTGACGCTACCACCAAGGTGGAGCAGGCGGGCATCACCCTGCAGCAGGCCCAGCGCAACTACGACAAGACGGTGGACCGCCAGTATGTGCGCGCGGAAGTGGCCGGTGTCGTGAGCAGCCTGAAGGTCGCCAAGGGCGACGAGGTGACCAGCGGCCAGGAAGTGGCCGTGATCCGCGACAACTCCAAGATGACACTGGCACTGGAGTTCCCGGCGGCAGACGCAGCCGGTTTCTCGGTGGGGCAGAGCGCGGACGTGACGCTGGACGGTACCTTTGAGACCATGACCGGCACCGTTACCGCCGTCACCGGCACCGATGCCCTGAGCACCGGCAACCTGCTCACCCGCACCGTGACCATCTCGGTGCGCAACGCGGGCGGCCTGACCACCGCCCAGGCGGCCACCGCTACCGTGAACGGCGTGAGCTCCATCGGCGCGGCCACCTTCCAGTATCAGGCCGAGCGCACCCTGACGACGCTGGCCGCCGGTACGGTCACCGCCATCCATGCACGCGAGGGCGACAGCGTGAACAAGGACGACATCGTGCTGCAGATCAGCGGTGACGACCTGAGCGAGTCCATCCAGTCCGCTTCTGAGACCCTGCGTGGGGCCGAGCTGTCCATGCAGAGCACCCAGGACACCATGAACAACTACACCATCACCTCGCCCATCAGCGGCACCATCATCGAAAAGGCCGCCAAGGTGGGCGATGCCCTGAGCACGGGCAGCGACCTGTGCACCATCTACGATCTGAGCTACCTGGAAATGACCATCAATGTGGATGAGCTGCAGGTCAGCAGCCTGTCGGTGGGGCAGACCGTGCAGGTCACCGCAGACGCCGTGCAGGACAGGACCTATGAGGGCGTTGTGACCCGCGTGTCCATGAAGGGCGACACCAGCGGCGGCACCACCACCTACCCGGTCACCGTGCGCATCGACGAGACCGACGGCCTGCGCCCCGGCATGAACGCCAACGCGGAGATCGTGGTGGCCCAGGCCAAGAACGCACTGGCGGTGCCCAACGCAGCCGTGGTGCGCGGCAGCTATGTGCTGGTGACCCAGGACTCTCCCAGTGCGGTCAACGCAGACCCGGACATGGTCGCACCGGACGGCTTTGTGTACGTCAAGGTCAAGCTGGGCGTCAGTGACAGCGATTACACCCAGGTTGTCAGCGGCCTGACCGCGCAGGACACCGTGGGCTACGACCCCAGCTCGGTGAGCAGCGATACCTATTACGACAACGGCGGTTATGAGTACACGACCGACGGCACCACCGACACGACGGGCGGCGAGACCACCGACGGCAAGGCCGATGGGGAAGGTGCAGAAAGCACCGTGACCGAGGAACCGGCCGTTGACGAGCCGGTGGACGCCGGAAATGACGGCGAAGTGATCGGCGAGGCCGACGGCGTGATCCTGACCTGACACGGAGGAATGCATGAGCGCTCTGATCGAATTTGAAGAGGTCTGCAAGTATTACCAGATGGGCGACACCACGGTAAAGGCCGCAGACCACATTACCATGAAGATCGACAAAGGCGAGTTCGTGGCCATCGTGGGCCAGTCCGGCTCCGGCAAGTCCACCTGCATGAACATCATCGGCTGTCTGGACGTGCCTACCCACGGGGTGTACCGGCTCAACGGCCGGGACGTGGGCAAAATGAACCGCAACGAGCTGGCGGCGGTCCGCAACGAGATGCTGGGCTTCATCTTCCAGCAGTACAATCTGCTGCCCCGGCTGAACCTGATGGAAAACGTGGAGGTGCCGCTGGTGTATGCGGGCGTCTCCCGCGCCGAGCGGCACGCCCGTGCCCGTGAGGTATTGGAGCAGGTGGGCCTGGGCGACAAACTGAAAAACCGGCCCAACCAGCTTTCCGGCGGCCAGCAGCAGCGTGTGTCCATTGCGCGGGCACTGGTGCGCAACCCGCCGGTGATCCTGGCCGACGAGCCCACCGGTGCACTGGACTCCCACACCGGCCGCGAGGTGCTGGGGCTTTTGCAGCAGCTGCACAAGCAGGGACATACCGTGGTGCTGATCACCCATGACAACTCCATTGCCGTGCAGGCCGACCGCATCATCCGGCTGGAGGACGGCCGGGTGGTCTACGACGGCGACTCTCACGCACCGGAGGCCATGGTGCAGCCCACTCTGCTGGCCGAAACGCCGGAAAAGGAGGGACAGGCATGATCATTGAAACCTTCCGGCAGGCCATCCAGAACGTGTGGAGCAACAAGCTGCGCACCTTTCTGACCATGCTGGGCATTATCATCGGCGTGATGGCGGTCATCGTCATCGTGGGTCTGGGCAACGGTATGACCAAGAGCATGCGGGACAGTTTTTCCGCGCTGGGCACCAACACCCTGAGCATTCAGGTTTGGGGCTACGGCTCCCGCACCGTACCGGTGGGCGATATGTACGACATCTGCCAGCGGCACTCCGACCTGATCAAGGCAGTGTCGCCCCAGATCGAATTCAGCGGCAAAGCCAGCGGTACGCTGAAGATCGGCACCACCAGTTACCGCTGGTCCAACATCAGCGGTGTGGACGAGAGCTACACCGAAATGAAAAATTACCAGATCGCACAGGGACGCGGCCTGCAGTACATGGATATGCAGGACAACAAGCAGGTCTGCATCATTGGCGATTACCTGAACCGGGTGGCTTTTGGCGGCAACGGTGTGGGGCAGACGCTCAAGATCGGTGCCAACAAGTTCCGCATTGTGGGCGTGCTGGCGGCCAAGGTCAGCAATCCCACCATGCAGCAAGGCAGCGACGACGACTGCGTCTACCTGCCCTACACCACCGTGATGCGGCTTTCCAGCCAGAGCGCGGTGAATAACTACACGGCTGTGATGACGGACGAAAACTTTGCCAACGAGGCCAAAACCACGATGGAAGAGGAGCTGCAGAAGATCCTCAAGACCGAAAACGGCTACTATGTGTACAGCGCCAGCGAGTGGCTGGAGGAAATGAACAAGATGATCAACATGGTCATCGTGGTGCTCACCGGCATTGCCAGCATCTCGCTGCTGGTGGGCGGCATCGGCATCATGAACATCATGCTGGTGTCGGTGACCGAGCGCACCCGTGAGATCGGTATCCGCAAGGCGCTGGGCGCCAAGGAGCGCACCATTCTGGCGCAGTTCGTGGTGGAAGCAGCCACCACCTCCGCGCTGGGCGGCGTTTTAGGCATTGCACTGGGCTATGCGGTGAGCATGGCGGCCAACAAGGTGCTGCCCATGTTCATGAGCGATACCACCATCACGGTGAGTCCGTCGTTCAACTCCATCGTGGTGGCTTTTGGCATCTCGGTGGGCATCGGTGTGCTGTTCGGCTATCTGCCGGCCCGGCGCGCGGCACGTCTCAATCCCATCGAGGCGCTGCGTTACGACTGAGCCCGAAGAAAGGGGAATACCTATGAAAAAACGTTTTCTCGCACTTTTGCTGGCGGTGAGCATGGCGGTGTCCATGCTGGCCATGCCGGCGGCTGCGCTGGGCAGTGCCAGCAACACGGCCGTGCAGACGGCCATCACGCTGGGCGGTATGGACGCCGGACAGACCGGCAGCCTGGACGCCGCCGTCACCCGCGGGGCCTTTGCCCGCATGCTGGTGGCGTTCTCGGCGTACCGGGAGAGCGCAGCCTCCCAGGGGGCTGTGGGCACCCTGTATAAGGACGTGCCCGGCTCTTCGCAGTGGGCACCCTACATCCGCATTGCGGTGCAGCAGGGCTGGATGAACGGCTACACGGACGGCACCTTCCGCCCGGACAACGCCGTCACGCTGGAAGAAGCCTGCACGGCCGTGCTCAAGCTGCTTGGCTACAAGATGACGGATCTGAACGGTGCCTTCCCGGCGGCGCAGCTGAACAAGGCTCAGGAACTGGGCCTGCGCAGCCAGCTGAACAGGGCACAGGGCCAGACCATGACCTACGAGGACTGCGCTGTGCTGCTGTACAATGCCCTCACGGCCAACACGGCCTCCGGCGGAGCCTATGGCAGCACCCTGGGCTTTACCGTGGCAAATGGTCAGGTGGACACCTCCACGGTGCTGCTCAGCAGCCTGAAGGGACCCTTTGTGGCGTCGGAGGGCACCCAGCTGCCCTTTGCACCGGTGAGCGTGTACCGCAACGACAAGGTGTCGGAGTCCGGCGAACTGAACAAATACGATGTGTATTATTACAGCGAGAGTCTGCAGACGGTATGGATCTATACCCGCCGCGCCGCAGGCCGCATCACAGCAGTTTCGCCCAGCGCCAGCGCTCCCACGGCGGTGACCGTGGCCGGTACCAGCTACCAGCTGGGCAGCTCGGCGGTGGCGTCCAAGATCTCGTCCCTGAACGGCGGCGGCGTGGGCGAAGTGGTCACCCTGCTGCTGGGCATGGACAATGAGGTGGCGGATGTGGTCACCGGCGAAGAGGCCGACAGCGTGTTCTACGGCGTGGTGCAGACGGCCACCCGCTCCCTTGTGGAGGACAACGGTGCCGACGTGCTGCAGCGCGTAGCAGTGATGTGCACCGACGGCATCACCCGCACCGTGAATGTGGACAAAAGCCTGAACTACCCCGCCGGCTGGATGGTGCGCATCGACGTGACGCCGGAAGGTGAGAATGTGACCGCTATTGAAAACCGGACCATCAGCGGCACGGTGAGCGCAGACGCCACCATGCTGGGCGACCATAAGCTGGCAGACGACGTGCAGATCTTGGATACGACTACGGAGGGTGTGGCTGGGACGGTTCGTCCCAGCCGCCTATCCGGGACGAAACTGAACATGCTGAATGTCCGCTACTATACGCTTAACGACAACGGCGAGATCGACCGGCTGATCCTCAACGATGTCACCGGCGACCTGTGGAAGTACGGCGTGCTGGACGATATCCGCAACATTGCGGCCAACCTGCCCTCCACCAAGACCCCTGCCACTGCAGGGGATTCTGAAGGCGAAGGCTCTGATGGGACCAACCAGGTGCTGAAGGACCTGCGGAGCGTGCTGGTGCCTACCACCAGCGAGATCCTGTGGGGCGTCATCAACGGCGATATCCTCCAGACCGTGTGGAATAAGGTCACCAGCAGCACCGGCTCCCTGGTGAGCATCGGCGTCAAACAGCTGGCTAAGGTGGTAGGGGAGCCTTATGGCACCATCCTGAACTATGTGGGCGGCGGTGCCACCTATGTGTGCTATGTCAATGGACAGCTTACCAGCTACACCACCTCCATCAAATACCCGGTGCTGGCCGGCGGCCTGGCCGTGCGGCAGGAAGTGAACGGTTCGGTGAAGGCCATGGTGCAGCTGATGCCCATGAAGATCGACAAGGTGGGTGCCGCGTCAGTGCTGTCCGGTTCCACCCGCTATGAGGTAGCGGACAATGCCCAGGTGTACCTGTGGTACAAGGGCCAGTATTACGCCACGAAGCTGGCCGAGGTGAACTCGGACGCTTACTACCTCACCGGCTGGTACGACAACTTTGGCTGCGCCGCGGGCAAGCGCGTCCGCGTGATCGTGGCCGTGAAGAAGGACTGATGCGCTATTACAGCGCCCCGCGCCGGGCACTGCGCGGGGTACGGCAGCTGCTTTATCCGCGTCGGTGCCCCTTCTGCAATGCGGTGCTGGGCAGCATAAGGACCTGCCCGGACTGTGCGGAAGAAGTGGACCGGCTGCGCCGGAAGCCCGGCATCCGGCTGGACGCATCGCAGCATTATCTGGGCGGCCTGAGCGGCGCAGCGGCACCGTTCCGATATGAGGGCTGCGTGCGGCGGGCCATCCTGCGGGCAAAGTATCAGGCTGCACCATGGACGGCGGTGGAGCTGGGCGTGGTGCTGGCAGAGCTTGCCTTTGGCAGCGAGGTCCGGATGAGGGGCGCGGAACCGGTGCCTCAGCGGGTGGAAGGTGCCCGGCTCGGCTATGACTGCATCGTGCCGGTACCGGCGTCCAGCCGCAGACGCGGGTACAATGTACCGGAACGCATGGCGCAGCCGCTGGCAGAGGCACTGGACCTTCCGCTGGAAACAAAGGCGCTTGGTGGGCCCCACGGACGACGATCTGACCAAGGAAACCATCGCCAGTGTGGCGGGCGCTCCGCTGAAGATCCATGAGGACAGCCTGCGCCGTCTGGAAAGCTACTTCAAGGGACGCCCGGCGATGGGCGAGAACCAGCGCAAGCAGGCCATGCTGCCCGAGGGGTGCACGGTTCTGGACAACGACTGGGGCACCGCCCCCGGCGTGGTGACCTTGTCCAGTTCCTTGATGAGGATCTGCCCGGATTCTTCGTATTCAATAGTGATTTCGTCTGGTGTGCTGCTCATAACAGTCCTTTCGCCACGCTGTTGCGCACAGTGGCTTTTAAAATGAAGGTTCCTCCTAACGTGTTTCGTAGCTATACGCAAGAGTTCGAAAGGAAATGGCCGGAACAAGGAATATATGTGAAAATTACTTGAAGGCCGCTGACGAAAAGCAGCGGGAAGCCGATTCATTTTCCGATGAAGAAAAGGACTTGAGGAAAAAGATACAGGGCATAGCCGACAAGGGATACCGCCGGGTGGATCGGCTCCGAAGCAAGACAGGACAGGATGATCTGCTGGTCATGACGCGGAGAACACGCCAGCCCCTGTTGATCATGCCGGACTTCATCGACAAGCAGTATTACTCCCTGCCTTGTCCGAACGGCGTTGTTGATCTTCGCACGGGAGATCTTCGGGATGGGCGCCCGGAGGATTACCTGCTGAATGCCTGCCTGACCGAGTACGCGCCGTTGAAGAACATGGCACGTCCGGCACCTTTACAGGTAACATTCGTAATGTGAATATCACGGAAAGCGGGAGTCTCTTCGGTTACAGCTGGAATAGATGATTTCATTCTTCCTTCCAGTTCTTCTTCTGATTCTTCGCCCGCACCTTTACCACCATAGAAAAGATCGAACAGCAATGCTTCGTGAGGAATGTCAATCATATTGATATTGTGGATGTAAATGCCTTCCACTACACCACCGCGTCCACGAGTACTCTTGAAGCGCAAACCTACGTCTGTGCCGAGAAATGTACAGTCAGTTACATAGACATTCTTTACACCACCGGACATTTCACTTCCTACGACGAAACCGCCGTGGCCATGCAATACGGTATTATTCTTAACAATCACATTCTGGCAAGGCTCACCACGTTTGCGACCGTCTTCGTCTTTTCCTGACTTGATACAAATAGCATCGTCACCGGCATCAAAGATATTGTTGATAATCAATGCATTCTTGCATGATTCCAAGTCCAATGCATCTCCGTTCTGGGAATACCAGGGATTGAAGACCTTCACATTATGGATTGTGATATGTTCGCAGGATAGTGGATGCAGACACCAGCTGGGGGAGTTTTTGAAAGTAACACCTTCCAATAATACCCTTTTGCTCTTAACTATATTCAATAATACCGGACGCAACCATGGACGAATCTCATTCCATTCTTCATCCGTTTCAATGCCTTCGGGATTATTGAAGTCCTTGGTAGCCATAGCGCCTTTTAGTGCACCTGCAGTAGGGTACCAGATACTACCTGCTTCATCGACTACTCCACCCGAATTAACCAAGCTATTCCATTGACTGGAAGTTAGTTTACCCTTCTTTACCGGGCGCCAGCTATCACCAGAACCATCGAATACACCATTTCCTGTAATGGCTATGTTTTCTGCATTCCAGGCGGAAATAGGAGATTGACAACGACGTGTATTTAATCCTTCGAAAGAAGTTTCAATAATAGGATAGGCTTCAAAATCATCAGTAAATAGTATCAGAGCATTCATTTCCGTATACAGATTGACATTGCTCAACAGTTCGATAGGACCGGTCAGCCATAAACCTCCGGGGATAACTACCTTACCACCGCCTTTTGCATTTACCGCTTTGATAGCATCGTTGATGGCCTTGGTATTCAATACGATACCATCTCCTTTCGCTCCAAAGTCTATAATGTTGACTGTATAATCCGGAAAAGCGGGTTGTTCCACTTTCGGCATATCGAAAGGTAAATTCTCATAGATACTTTCATCTATATAATTTCCGTTTTGGGCGTTTACCGTATTCTGTACAGGTAATAACGGAAAGGATAGCGCTGTTAGCACCAATAGTTTTTTGACAAATGTGTTCATCTGTGATACTATATTTTAGTTATAAGTTATTCTTTATAAGTTATTCATTGCGGATTAACAGGTTTCTTCAACTTCCAACTTTTCATTTTTATTATCCTCCCGCAAACGGCTCTCCCGAGTGGTTTGCGAAAGAAATAATAAGTTAACCTAATTCTAACCTTAAATAAATATTATGAAAAAACCTCTTAATTACCGTTTGCAAATGTATCGGGCTTTAGCTGAAACCATGTGCACAATTTGTTGGTTTAGGTGGATTTTTTGTGGTTTTGGCCTTTTCTTTGTACACTTTCGGGGTTTTTATGCAGAAAGTTCATATCTTTAAATAAGATAGGCGGCATTTCAGCATAGCAAAAATAAGCAAGCTTATTTTGCTATGCGTTCAATTTGCACTATCTTTGCGGCCTCAAAAACAGTAAACGAGGTGATAAGATACAAGTCGACGGGGAAAGGTACATAGAAGTAATACCTTGTTGACTTGCTTGCTGAAACCTCGCAAACTTTAATATTATAGGTATGAGTTACAATTTGTTGAAAGGAAAAAGAGGCATTATTTTCGGTGCTCTGAATGAGCAGTCCATTGCCTGGAAAGTAGCTGAAAAAGCTGTAGAAGAGGGTGCAATAATCACCTTGTCAAACACTCCGGTAGCAGTTCGCATGGGCGAAGTTTCTGCACTGGCAGATAAATTGCAATGTGAAGTTATCCCTGCTGACGCAACCAGCGTAGAAGATTTGGAAAATGTATTCAAACGCTCCATGGAAGTATTGGGCGGTCCAATTGATTTTGTACTTCACTCTATCGGTATGTCTCCGAACGTTCGTAAGAAACGCACATATGATGACCTGGATTATGATATGCTGGGTAAGACTCTTGATATTTCTGCCGTATCTTTCCATAAGATGATACAAGCGGCTAAAAAACTGAATGCAATTGCCGATTATGGTTCAATCCTTGCATTGAGTTATGTGGCTGCACAACGTACTTTCTACGGATACAACGATATGGCTGATGCAAAAGCATTGTTAGAGTCTATTGCGCGTAGTTTTGGTTATATCTATGGTCGTGAACATAATGTACGCGTCAATACCATTTCACAGTCTCCTACGATGACAACTGCCGGTTCCGGTGTGAAAGGTATGGACAAGCTGTTCGACTTTGCCAACCGTATGTCCCCACTGGGTAATGCATCGGCAGACGAATGTGCTGACTATTGCATCGTAATGTTCTCTGACTTGACTCGTAAGGTAACTATGCAGAACCTGTTCCATGATGGTGGTTTCTCCAGCGTCGGAATGAGTTTGCGTGCTATGGCTACTTATGAAAAAGGGCTGGATGAATATATGGATGAGAATGGGAATATTATATACGGTTAATATATAATGATTAACGGTTAGTGATGAGTGATTAGTGACTATACAGCATGATGTTGTAGGGAAGTTAATCACTCATCATTCGTTTTTATCATTTATCACTAATAATTAATCATTTATCAACGTGGAAACTGCTCTTTATCTTTTACCTGTTACTTTAGGTGATACGCCGATTGAAACGGTATTGCCTTCTTATAATAAGGAAATTATTTTAGGTATTCGTCATTTCATAGTGGAGGATGTGCGCTCTGCGCGTCGTTTTCTGAAGAAAGTGGATCGGGAAATAGATATTGATGCGTTAACTTTTTATCCGTTGAATAAACATACTTCGCCTGAAGATATTTCCGGTTACTTGAAACCATTGGTAGCAGGGCAGTCCATGGGAGTGATTTCTGAGGCTGGTTGTCCGGCTGTGGCTGATCCGGGAGCGGATGTAGTAGCGATTGCACAGCGAAAGAATTTAAAGGTGGTTCCTTTGGTGGGTCCTTCTTCCATAATCATGTCTGTGATGGGGTCAGGCTTTAATGGACAAAGTTTTGCTTTCCATGGTTACCTTCCTATTGAACCGGGCGAACGTGCTAAAAAACTAAAGACTCTGGAACAACGGGTCTATGCTGAACAGCAAACCCAACTTTTTATTGAAACTCCTTATCGCAATAATAAAATGGTAGAAGATATCCTGAGTAACTGTCGACCGCAAACCAAACTCTGTATTGCTGCAAATATTACGTGTGAGGGAGAGTATATCAAAACCAAGACTGTAAAAGAGTGGCAAGGTAAAGTACCTGATCTTTCTAAAATTCCTTGTATTTTTCTCTTGTATAAATAACATCTTTCAGGTGTTCGTATTCGTTCTCGAAGCAACAACTGAAAAAGTTCTTGTCTAAATTGTGTTCTATTTGCTGGAAGGTCCATAGCTTTCCATCTCTGGTTTGTTTGTCCCGCAAAAGATTCTCGTCTTCTATTTCAATAAGGAAAAGATAGATCAGACGATTGGTTACTTTATTCTCAAAATGATACATGATATTAAACTGCAAATCCTGTATAGGGGCTTGCGGAAACGATTGTTTAACGAGCCGCACAATGGCTTGCTCCAAAGTTTCTCCATATAAAAGATAACATTCCAACGGTATATCTACTTTCCCGGCATCCAGCATACAACGCTGAGATCTTGGACGGAGATACAACATACCATTGTGGGAAACGGCGATACGGATCACCGGGTTGATATATTCATTCTTCTGGTTAATGGCATCCACTGCCAGACTTCTGCCGATTACATCTCCTTTGGTATTCACAATAGGAACAAAGGCTGTATGCTCCATCATAATGTTGAAATACAGAATACCGAACTGGTTGAACAATATGCTTAGCAGGAATACAGCAGGTGGGCAATAGCGGAACAAGACATCACGGGATGTTTCGCTCAAGGGACCTGGTAGTAAAATTGCGATGAAAATGGCAAAGAAATGGAGGAAAGCAATGATTATTGTTACCCTTGTAGAAACGATAGCAGATTCTGCCCCTTGTGCAAAAAGTTGTTTGCAGCATTTCTTTGATTGGGAAATCTGGTGGGCGAGAAATCTTTTTCTATTCAGGAAGATGACAACTATCGGTATCAGAGCACTGATTTCCAATGTCAGTGGAAGCATTTCATGCGAACTGCAATCGCCAAATAATAGAGTCGTAAAAGTTAATAGCAGGAGCATTCCTGTAGTACAGTAAAGCAGAAAGTTTGGAATCTTGGCCCCTTTACCCCACATTGTATATAGGCTATAGAGGACTCCAACACCTGCACCGATGTAGATGGAAATGTCCTGGGTCGTAAATTCGCATAATACAATGGATACGATAACAGGAATAAATCCCAAAGACATATTAAATTTAGATGATAGAACTCCTTTTTTAGACATTGCTAACTTTATTTTGCCGTTACTTCATACATAACAAATAAGTAGAGCAATTGGTTTTTATTCTGTTCCTTTTTTATAGAACCGAATTTGTTTCTCGGCATGATAAGAAGAACGCACCAGCGGTGCACTCTCCACCTGGTCGAAACCTTTAGCGAGTCCTTGCTCTTTATACGAAACGAATTGTGTAGGAGTAACGTATTCTGCCACAGGATAATGCTTATGCGAGGGTTGCAGGTATTGGCCGATAGTCAGTATCTGGCAGCCTGCCTGGCGCAAGTCATCCATCAACTCTTCCACTTCTTCCGGTGTCTCTCCCAGTCCTACCATAATACCCGATTTGGTAGTTGTTCCGCTTGCAGCTACCTGGCGTATAACTTCCAGACTTGTTTCATAACGGGCAGCACTACGAACCAGGGGACTGATGCGTTTTACAGTCTCCATGTTGTGGGAGATGATTTCCGGACGGGCTTCAATAACTTGAGCTACCAATTCTTTTCTTCCTTGGAAATCGGGGATCAGTACTTCTACTGTCGTCTCTGGGTTGAGGCGTTTGATTTCCTGAATGGTACGTACCCAATGTGCGGCTCCGAGATCAGGCAAATCGTCCCGGTCTACGGAAGTGATTACTGCATGAGATAATTTCATCAATGCTATGGATTCAGCCACATGAGTAGGCTCATTCGGATCCAATGGCAAAGGTCTGCCTGTTTGTGTGTTACAAAATTTACAGCAACGGGTACAGATATCACCTCCTATCATGAAGGTGGCGGTTCCTTTTCCCCAGCATTCGCCCATATTGGGGCAACGTCCGCTGCTGCAAATGGTGTGCAGGCAGTGGGAGTCAACGATACGTTTGGTTTCCGTATAACGTTCGTTGGCTCCAATGCTTATCTTGAGCCATTCGGGCTTACGTACTCTATCTTTCATTTCAGCTCTCTTTCAAAGAAATTCGTCAGCTTCGTATACAGATGATAGCGGGTGTTTCCACCATAGATACCATGGTTACGGTTGGTATACACCTGCATGTCGAACTGTTTGTTCAGTTGTACCAGATGTTCTGCGTATTCTGCACAGTTCTGGAAATGAACATTGTCATCAGCCATACCATGTATCAGCAAGAGGTTTCCGTTCAACTGATTGGCACGAGTGAAAGCGGAGGAACTTTTATAGCCTTCGGCATTCTCTTTGGGAGTACGCATGAAACGTTCTCCGTATATCGTATCGTAATAATTCCAATCGGTAACAGCTGCTACGGCAACTCCGGCTTTGAATACGGGAGTACCTTCACTCATACTCATGATGGTCATGTATCCACCATAGCTCCATCCCCAGATGCCGATGCGGCTCTTGTCTACATAGGATTGGCTACCCATATACTGGGCTGTTGCCACCTGGTCTTTTGCTTCCTTCACGCCCAGGTTCAGGTAAGTGCATTTTTCGAAGTCTGCACCACGTCCGCCTGTACCGCGTCCGTCTACACAGACCACGATGAAACCACGGCTTGCCATATAGGTTTCCCAACTGATACTCCATGTGTCGAGCACTTGTTGTGAACCGGGACCGCTGTATTGATACAGCAATACAGGATATTTCTTGGATGCGGAGAAATCCGTAGGTTTCATCATCCAGCCATTCAAAGTTACTCCGTCCTGAGTCTGGAAGGTAAAAAATTCCTTTTGAGGTACGTTGTATTGTGTCAGGGTCTTTTTCAGATTATCATTGGTAACAAGTGTACTCAGCACCTTACCGGCATTGTCGTTTAGGGTAATGACAGTAGGAGTACTCAGATTAGAGTAACGATTCATATAGTACTTCATGTTCGTACTGAACTGGGCAGTATTGATACCGGGTTGTGTAGACAATTTGGTCTTTTTCCCTTTACGGTCTATCTTGTATACAGCTTTCCGCAGGGGACTTTCTTCATTACTGGTGAAGTAGAAGCTGTTATCGTCGGCATCCCAGCCTAAGAAATCTTTCACTTCATAGTTTCCGGCAGTAACTTGCTTAAGCAGGTTGCCCCCCATGCTATACCAATATAGATGATTGTAACCACTCTTTTCGCTTACAAAACTGAAATTCTCCGGATAGAAGATGATATTATCAAATACGGCTTCCTTTATATAAGCATCGCTTTCGTCGCGCAGCACTTGTTTGCAAACAGTGGAACGTGGGTCACCAAAGTACATGTCAAGGCGGTTCTGGTGGCGGTTCAGCGTTATAATAGCCAATTTGTTAGGATCATGTGTAAAGCGGATGCGCGGAATATATCCATCGGCATCCATCGGTACCTGCATTTTACGTGTCACTTTCGATTTGATATCAAACGTATGTACAGACACTTTAGAGTTAGCTTCTCCGGTCTTTGGATATTTATAGGTGTAATCTCCCGGATACTTTTTGAAAGCTGTGATATGAGGATTGCTTCCTGCAAAGACGGGAAAACTGTAAGAGGGCACCTCTGTCTCATCAAAACGGATATAAGCAATCATCTTGCTGTCGGCACTGAATTCCAGTGCACGGTTGAAGGAGAACTCTTCTTCATATACCCAATCGGGAATACCATTCAGTACGGCATTACGTTTACCATCCTCTGTTACCTGACTTTCACTGTTACCATACAGGAATTTGACCAGATAAATGTTGTTATCCCGCACGAAGGCAACCATAGTTCCATCCGGTGAGAATACCGGCACCTGCTGTGGACCACCGTCTGAGAGCTTTTCTACAATGTTATTGATTTCTCCATTGATATTTCGTTTCAGACTGTATATATAATGTACAGCTGTATAAGAATGGCGATAGATTGGTGTCGTTTCTGTTGCGATAAGTAATTTGGTGCCATCCGGTGAGAAACTATAACTATCGAATGTCTTGAATGTACATTCACGGGCAGTGGCAGCATCAAACAGTACTTCCATCGGTTTGCCTGTTTTGAAAGAGTATTTGATAATCTGTGTTCCTTCCGGATTCATCTGTGAATAATGTTCTCCGTCTCCGGGAATGGGAATGACTCCGTAAATGTTTTCTGCGCGGAATTTCCCCGATACAATGTCTTTTAAATCAAGTGCTTGGCCGCTTTGTGCGAAACTTGCCAATGTGCAGAGGCAAAGAAGAATTGCAATACTTATCTGTTTCATAATTGGGTTTTGATTTCTTTAGAGGGCAAATATAGAGATAAATAAAAGAAAGACTATAATAAGGTGGCGCACATCTTGCGTATTTCGTGCAACCTGTTGGCCAGTGCGCTTTCTTTACGAGCAACAGCCATGTTATAACGAGTTTGCATATTAACGAGTAGTTCCGCATTAATATCCAAAGCAGCTTCCACCATTAAAGCAAAGTCACTGGTTACGGGACGTTTCCCATTCAGTATCTCATTGAGCATAGTATAGGATACTCCTAAGACTTCTGAAAATTTCTTTTGGGAAATTTTACGGCATTCTAATTCTTCTTTCAAAACATCTCCCGGATGAGTTGGTATTCTCTTTATTGTATCCATAATTCTATTGATAATGGGTTATATCCAATACGGTACATATGGTTAAAACAGTCTCATTTCCTTCTTGCTTTACTTTGAATTCCAGTCGGTAATGATAGTCTATGCGTATGGAAAAACTGTCCTTACCACTCAGTGCCTCAAAATTCAATGAGTTGAAGACAAATAAGTCCTCAATTCTTGTTGCTCCCATTAAGGTATCTATACGTTTCTGGTATTTCTTTATTACAGATGTATCAAAGCGATGTTTTTTGTTTTTGCATTTGCCATCTTCATAAAGCTCACGCAGATAGTCTTTATCGTATTCAATAACCATTGTCTAACATTTATGCTACAAAGATAATCCTATTTTGATATATTCACTCATTTAGTGAATCTTTTTTCATTTTATTCATAAAGAAAAGCCCGTCCAGCTTTGTGGGGGCAAAGCTGAAACGGGCTACCGTCACTCATAGATAATGATTGAATTTTCTACTGGTTAGAGGATTTTTACTTTCTTCTGATATTCGGCAATAGCGGCATCCAGTCGTTCGTGGGCTGTCGTGTCTCCCGGAACGTTGTGAGACGGATGGATATACAGATGCACACCGCGATCTGCCAGAATCTCGGCAACTGTGGTGATAGTCATCCATACCATGGTAACGAAACTAAGGGTTGACAACGGACCAACTTTATCGAAATGATTCTTCAAAGGCACGGAAGCGTCTACTAAGGGCACGCAAGAGTCTACTACAATATCAGCAAGCTGGAACAGGTTCTTACCGCTGGAATGGCGGCTTGCTTTGTCACCTGTTTCTCCTGCCGAGCCGTAAACAATTACTTTCATGCCACGTTTCTTGGCTTCCAATGCGATGTCGATATTTACTGCATTGATACCTGTGTGAGAAAATATCCAAATGCAATCTTTAGCGTCGAAATCATAGTTCTTCATAATTTCCTGTCCGTATCCTTCAGCTCTTTCCAGGAACAGGAATTGGTGGATACCCATCTGGCCGATGATTTGTGTAAAGAATGTCAGCGGGAGTTCGCACAGCGGGTGGAAACCGACGAAACTACCGATACGCGGATACATTTCCTCAACAGGGATAGTGGCATGGCCACATCCGAACGTGTGTACCCAACGACCGGCTTCGATAGAATCTGCCATAACGGTGGCTGCCTTTTTGATATTCTCCAATTGCGTGGCTTCCAGTTTTTCCATGATGCCATGCGCGTTTTTTAACCATTCAAGTGCTAACATAATTTTCTGTTTTTTTAGGGGGTAAATAATTTCTTTTATTTGAGTGAACGTTTAAACAATAGAAGCATAATCAGCAGTGAAACTATCATCATATACGGGTATACAACGATGCCGTATCCCTGTGAGATAATTCCGGTGAGGCTGTTCAGTAGTGTCTGTCCGATAAGAGCGATAACAAGGGCTACACTGAATGCCGTTCCCGATAAGGAGGCATAACGACTGCCGATAATGCTGAGTATGACCGGGAAAGTGGATGCCAGCCCTGCCCCGATAAGTGCCATACCTATGGCAGCACGTGCAAAACCGGGTGCGAATGTCAAGAGTGCAAAGCCTGCTACAGCAGTAATCAAACTGGTTCGCAGAACTGTCTCTTGCTTAATCTTCTTGAAAAGGACTACCAGTAACAGGCGGGCAACGGTCAATCCGGCTACCATGCAAGTCAGCGCTATAAGTGCCCGGTTTTCGGGGATGCCGGTGGTTTGTCCCAAATAAAGGGTAGTCCAGTTGTTACAAACTCCTTCAATGCCACTTTGGAAAAAGAGGATGAAGCTAAGCAATAATAAACTACTTTCCTTTAATAGTCCCAATCCTTCCTTAATAGGGAATCCTTGCGGTTGTTTCGGGGCGGGGAAGCGGATGCCAAGGCAGAACAAAATGCCAATCAGCATGATCATACCTGTACCTTGCAGGATGATTTCAAAAGAATAGTATTCAGCCAGGAAGCTTAACAGTACGGGAATACCCAATGCACCGATGCCATAGAACGCTCCGAGCAGGCTGAGACGCGAGCCTTTTTCTGCTTCGTCGGAGATATCTGCTACCAAAGCATTGGTTTCACCATTCAGGATACCACCTCCCAATCCGATTCCTATAATAGAGACCTGTAATAGCGGAATACTTGTGAAGAAAGCAATTCCTTCCAGTCCGAACAGCACAATTAGACAACTGAGTAGCAGTAGTGCTTTATGGCCAAAGCGGTCTACAATAGGACCGAAAAGCAGGGAACCTCCCAGTAGGCCGAGAGGCAGGAACGTCACCAGTGCAGTTGCCTGGAGATTGTCCAGAGCCAGTTTGGTAGTGAGGGATGGTAGTACCGCCCCCAAAGTGATCATCGAAATGCCAAAGAAGCACATGCCGATGCACGCAGCTGTGAATACCAGATTCTTGTTGTAACTACTCATATCAATAAAGATGATAAGGTGATAAAATAATAAGATGATAAGGCGGGGAGATTACTCATACAGGTGCTTTTTGATAGCAAGAAAAGCAGCTCCTATCAGTCCTGCATTACCGGACAACTGAGAGGCAACAAATTCCACCTGTTTGATGCTGAGCGGTTGTGCCCATTTGCAGGCTTCTTTGTAGATATCGTCTATGAAGATGGAGGCAGGGCCGAATACACCGCCTCCCCAGATTATTTTTTGCGGGTTTAGTAAGCTGACCAGGTTAGCCGAAGCCATTCCCCACATTTCTATAGCCTTGTGCAAGACAGAAACAGCAATCGGATCGCTCTCATTGTATGCATTGAATACGTCGTAAGCCGAAATCCGGCAGATCGGTTTCTGGCGCAAGCGCCCTTTATAAGCTTTATTTGCACGGACTGCGTCCCGTACTCTGGCTCCAATTCCATTTCCTGAGGCATAGTATTCAAAACAGCCGCAGGCATCATATGCTTCTTTATAAGGCGGTTGCAGTGCCATCCAGCCAGTGGCGCCGATGATATCGTTTGCCCCGTGCAATACATGTCCGTCAATGATGATTCCTGCACCTATACCTGTACCTACGGCAATGAACACTGCGCTGTGGCATTCTTGGGCTGCTCCCTGCCACATTTCTCCATACATATAGCAGGTGCGGTCACTGTCGATATAAATTTCAATACCCGGCGCGGTCACGGTACGCAGCACTTCCTGTAGCGGATAGTTTTCCCAACCAGGGATATTCGGAGCCCATACGCGGCCTGTTTGCGAATAAACGATGCCGGGTACACATACACCGACACCATCAATTTGAATGCGGCTTCTGCGGGCAATAGTCAGTAACTTAGCGAGAATTTCTGCAGCAAGCTTGCCTACTTCATGTCCTGTTCTTCCTTTTAGCAGGCGCTTCCGGTTGAACAACATACTTCCGTCGGGGAGGAAAATAGCACTGGCTATTTTGGTGCCGCCTATATCGAGAGCGATAGTAGCCATGGTAATTATAGTATTAATAGGTTGATTGACCGAGGTTTTAGGCAAAGCTATGAATTTATTTCGTTTTCCATGCCTGTAAACGGAAGAAAATGTGTGTAAAATACGTCACTAATCATTAAAATGTATTTAGCGGAGTGCCCCTTTTACGTATATTTTATGAGGTAGGATATTGATAATCTGTAGGTGCAACATTTTTTAGTGCAGGTGAAAAATATTTATTTTATGTTCGTTAACAAATAGGCGTTTTGTGTATTGCAAGGTTATGATAGTACGGTGCGTAAACTAACTGAATAGAGACCAAAACCGGGGTTGGAAAGTATCTGGGTCGTATCAACTCCGTAGCAAATTCGGTTAGAAGTACCGCTATCTGAGTTTGCTACGGAGCAAATAGGGATTTGAACCCTCTTTGATACGGTTCTTGCAGGATGCTGGACAGCCTCTAATTCCGTTAACGGGTTTACTCCTTTTTTTAATAGGAAAGAGAAGGTGAAGGATGAGTCAGACTTAAATACACTTTAATTCTGAGGAAGGTGTATCAGTGTGAACAGTTCTGAATTATTCTTTTATTTGTAAACACAAAATGGCTTACTATTCAAAGAAAAGACTTATTTTTGTCATTAAATAACAGGGATATGGATACCTCACCTATACTATATAATGAATTTCCACTCTTTCTGAAGCGTTATTTTCCGTATAAGGTACAGAAGATATCGCTCAATGCCGGTTTCACCTGTCCAAATCGAGACGGTTCAAAGGGATATGGTGGCTGTACCTACTGCAATAACCAGACTTTCAATCCAGAATATTGCCGTACGGAAAAGTCCGTTACCCAGCAACTGGAAGAAGGAAAGATATTCTTTGCACATAAGTATCCTGAGATGAAGTACCTTGCTTACTTCCAGGCATATACTAATACTTACGGTGAGTTAGAAGCCTTGAAGCGGAAATATGAAGAAGCACTTACAGTTCCAGATGTAGTCGGTCTGGTCATCGGCACCCGGCCGGATTGCATGCCGGATGCATTGCTTCATTATTTGGAAGAGATCAATAAGCACACCTTTCTGCTGGTGGAATATGGCATTGAGAGCACGAATGATGCTACATTGTGCCGTATCAATCGCGGACATACTTATCAGGATACGGTAGATGCGGTAGAACGCACTGTCGGCTGTGGTATTCTTACAGGTGGGCACGTTATACTGGGACTTCCCGGAGAAAGACACGAAGATTTGGTGGCACAAGCTTCTGCTCTGTCACGTATCCCCCTTACTACTTTGAAAATGCATCAGTTACAACTGATACGCGGCACCCGGATGGCACATGAATATGAACAACATCCCGAGGATTTCCATCTGTTTGACGTAGAAGAATATATTGACTTGGTAGTGGACTACATCGAGCACCTACGCTCGGATTTGGTATTAGAACGCTTTGTCTCACAGTCTCCTAAAGAATTGTTAATAGCGCCCGACTGGGGACTGAAAAATTATGAATTTAACCACCGTATACAAAAAAAAATGCGCCAGCTTGGAGCTTATCAGGGAAAGAAATATGAAATGTGAGAAAAAAGCCTTATTTTTGCGGCTGTTTGAATGTAGAATCAATCTAAATAAAGAAGTTTTATGAACCAGAAGACTATGATAAAAGGAAAAATACACTATGTGGGAGTAAATGACCGTAACAAACACCTGTTTGAAGGTTTGTGGCCATTACCTTATGGAGTGTCTTATAACTCTTACCTGATAGACGACGAAACAGTGGCTCTGATTGATACGGTAGATGCTTGCTATTTTGAGGTATATCTCCGTAAAATAAAAAGTATCATAGGTGAACGCCCTATCCAATACCTTATCATCAACCATATGGAGCCCGATCATTCCGGTTCTATCCGCCTCATTAAGCAGCATTATCCCGATATTGTTATTGTAGGTAACAAGCAAACTTTCGGTATGATCGAAGGTTATTATGGAGTGACAGGTGAACAATACATTGTGAAAGATGAAGACTTCCTGGCATTAGGACATCATAAACTACGTTTTTATCTGACTCCCATGGTGCACTGGCCCGAAACCATGATGACTTTCGACGAAACGGAAGGTGTACTATTCTCCGGCGACGGCTTCGGCTGTTTCGGTACATTGGATGGCGGCTTCCTCGATACTCGCATCAATACCGACCGTTATTGGGACGAAATGGTGCGTTACTACTCTAATATTGTAGGCAAATACGGTTCTCCGGTACAGAAGGCTTTGCAAAAGCTGGGCGGTTTGCACATTACGACTATTTGTTCTACTCATGGTCCTGTTTGGACAGATAATATTAGTAAAGTAATAGGCATTTATGATAAACTGAGCCGTTATGCTGCCGATGAAGGTGTGGTAATTGCCTATGGCTCCATGTATGGTCATACGGAACAGATGGCAGAAGCTATTGCTGCTGAACTTTCAGCACAAGGCATCAAGAACATTGTGATGCATAATGTAAGCAAGAGTAATCCTTCTTATATTATTGCAGACATTTTTAAATATCGTGGCTTAATTATTGGTAGCCCTACTTACAGTAACCAGATTTATCCGGATATAGAATCTTTACTCTCTAAGATATTGATTCGTGAGATAAAAGGTCGCTATCTGGGTTATTTCGGTTCGTTCACCTGGGCAGGCGCTGCGGTGAAACGTATGGCAGAGTTTGCAGAAAAGAGCAAATTTGAAATTATAGCCGATCCTGTAGAGATGAAACAGGCAATGAAGGATATCACTTACGAACAATGCGAACACCTGGCACGTTCTATGGCAGACCGCCTGAAGAAGGACAGGGAATAATTGACTGAAAATACCCCTAATTTATTAACCTGATAAAAAACAATTGCAATGAGATTAATCATTCAACCGGATTATCAATCCGTATCTAAGTGGGCTGCTCACTATGTAGCTGCTAAAATTAAGGCTGCTAATCCGACGCCTAAAAAACCGTTTGTCCTGGGTTGCCCTACCGGTTCATCACCGCTTGGCATGTACAAGGAGTTAATCGACCTGAACAAGAAAGGAATTGTTTCCTTCCGGAATGTAGTTACTTTTAATATGGATGAATATGTCGGCTTGCCGAAAGAACATCCCGAAAGCTACTATTCTTTCATGTGGAATAATTTCTTCAACCATATTGATATCAATCCGGAGAATACCAATATCCTGAATGGTAATGCTGCCGATCTGGATGCTGAGTGTGCCCGTTACGAAGAGAAGATCAAATCTTATGGTGGTATCGACCTCTTTATGGGTGGTATTGGTCCCGACGGACATATTGCTTTCAACGAACCGGGTTCTTCTTTGTCTTCCCGTACACGTCAGAAGACGCTGACGACGGATACTATCATCGCCAATTCCCGTTTCTTTGATAACGATGTGAATAAAGTGCCTAAAACAGCCTTGACAGTAGGCGTAGGTACGGTACTTTCAGCTAAGGAAGTGATGATTATTGTAAACGGACATAATAAAGCTCTTGCACTCTATCATGCTGTAGAAGGTGCCATCACACAAATGTGGACCATCAGTGCGTTGCAAATGCATGAAAAAGGTATTATTGTTGCTGACGATGCAGCTACTTTTGAATTGAAAGTAGGCACCTATCGCTACTTTAAGGATATTGAAGCAGACCACTTGGATCCGGCTTCTTTGCTGAAGTAAATCTTCATATAAAAGTGAATTGCGCAATTCGTTTTCTGCTGATAAGTGTGAAGCGGGTTGCGCATTTCTTTTCTGAATTGTCCACCTTTCATTAGAAAAATCTCTTTTTTAATGAGGTAATGTGCTGAAAATTAATTGTCTTTTGGATGTTAATTTTGTCCACTCTCTTTTGCTTGTTATTATCTTTATCATTCCTATCTTTATAGCTTCGAAATGAATGAATCGTTTGAATATGAATGATGCGGATTGCTCCTTTGATGACTTGCTGTGCCAATCTCTCTCATTATTCCACCAGTTCCGGTTGTATGACGACCATGTGGAAGAGGATAATGCTTTTAAATTCTTGAGAGAAGCGGAAAAAGTAGTCGCTGATAATAAAGATGGAGTCTGTGTGGCTAAATTGGGATGTGTAATAGAATGCCTTGCACACAGGTTTTATATAAATGATAATACAGACGGCATATTGGAAGAAGTGGATACTTTCCTGATTAAATTCTGGAAAGGGATAAAACAGCCTTCTTCCGAGGCATTCATTGCTTCTTTATGGGTTGGAGAATATTTTCTTTTGCGTTTGAAAAATCCGGAATCCCGTTTCCGTAGCCGTAGTAAGAAGATGGTTTCTAAAATTCTGTCGTTTATGGCAGATATGCTTCGTAAACCGGAAAAACAAAAGACATGTACCCTTTCTTCTGTCGTTGTTCTTGAAGAAACCGTCGATTGGATTAAAGAAATATGTGATATGCATATTTGTGAAAAGCAGATTGTCGTTTTGCTGGAGAGGCTTTATCATCTTCAGGAAATAGGGATGTTACAGCAAGAGGAAGATGAAACAAAAAATACTTTGAGGCAGCAAATGTGGGATTTTTATTATTGAATGTTATCTTTGTAGCTTCTAACATTCTTATTAACTTTATCTATATTATGAAGAAGTCTATACTTTTGCTTTTTATACTTTTCTGTTTATCATGTATCATTCCGGTGGTCCGGGCTGCAGATACAATTTTTATCCGTGAGACACAAGTTCCGGTTTTGATAGAAAGAGTGGATAATGTATTGTTCTATTTGCGTTTGGATGCTAAGGAAAGTACGATGTTGAACAGAGTCATTCTGAATTTTAGAGAAGATACTAATCTTTCTGATATCCAATCGGTAAAGCTTTACTATAGTGGCACTGAAGCCTTGCAGGATAGAAATAAAGGGCGCTTTGCTCCCGTAGAATACATATCAAGTCATACTGCCGGAAAGACTTTGGCGGCAAATCCTTCCTATTCCATTAAAAAGGCGGAAGTGATTAGACTCCAAAAACGCCTTATTCTCGATGCTAACCAGAGTTTGTTTCCGGGGATTAACTTCTTCTGGGTCAGTTTACAGATGAAACCGGAAACTTCGTTGGATGCTAAGGTCAGAGCGGCCATTGCCTCGGTTACTCTGGATGGCAAAGAAGCACCTCTAAATGTTGTTTCTCCGCAAAATATTGAGCATCGGATGGGGGTGGGGGTACGTCATGCAGGCGATGATCATTCGGCAGCATATCGTATTCCGGGATTGGTGACTACTAATAACGGAACTTTGTTAGGCGTTTATGATGTACGCTATAACAGCAGTGTCGATCTTCAAGAACATGTAGACGTCGGTTTAAGTCGTAGTACGGATGGGGGAAAGACGTGGGAAAAGATGCGCCTGCCTTTGGCTTTTGGTGAAATGGGTGGACTGCCTTCGGCACAGAATGGGGTGGGTGATCCGTCTATATTGGTGGATACGAAGACTAATAATGTATGGATAGTTGCCGCTTGGATACATGGTATGGGAAATCAACGTGCCTGGTGGAGTTCACATCCGGGATTGGATCTGAATCATACGGCACAACTTGTCTTGGCCAAGAGTACGGATGATGGTAAAAGTTGGTCAGCCCCTATTAACATTACTGAACAAGTGAAAGATACTACTTGGTACTTCTTGTTGCAAGGACCCGGACGTGGAATCACAATGGAAGATGGCACATTAGTGTTTCCCATTCAGTTTATAGATTCTACCCGTGTGCCGAATGCGGGTATCATGTATAGCAAGGATCAGGGTGAAACTTGGAAAATACATAACTACGCACGTACCAATACCACAGAGGCGCAGGTTGCTGAGGTGCAGCCGGGAGCCTTGATGCTGAATATGCGTGATAATCGGGGTGGAAGTCGTGCTGTGGCGATTACGAAAGATCTGGGTGAGACATGGATTGAACATGAATCTTCGCGTAAAGCTTTACAGGAGCCTGTTTGTATGGCAAGTCTGATTCATGTAAAAGCCGGTGAGAATGTTTTAAACCGGGATTTACTCATATTCTCTAACCCCAATACAACGAAGGGACGCCATCACATTACTATTAAGATTAGTTTGGATGGAGGTGTAACCTGGCTACCGGAACATCAGTTGCTGTTGGATGAGGACAACAACTGGGGATATACTTGTCTTACCATGGTTGATAAAGAAACTATCGGCATCCTTTATGAAAGTAGTGTAGCTCATATTACGTTTCAGACCATAAAATTGAAAGATATTGTTAGATAGTGATTCGCATAAATAGCTAAAATCATTATCTTTGGCACTGTTATAAAACAAGAAGATTTGAAGCATGCGAAAGAATCTATATCTGATATATGCATTATTATGCCTATTAGGACTTCTCTGGAACTGTACCTCTTCTGTTGATAAAGCAGATCTTCTTTTGTCGCATGCCGGAGAGTGTATGGAGATACATCCGGACAGTGCTCTATATCTTTTGCAACAGATACCTCACCCGGATAGATTGCATGGTCGCCAGCAAGCAGACTATGCCTTCTTGCTGACACAAGCGCGAGATAAGAACTATTTGGATAGTTTGCAATCTGATTCTCTGATAAAAATTGCAATAAATTATTATGAAAACCATAATGATAAGGTAAAAGCCGGAAAGGCATCTTTTTATTATGGAAATGTGCTTTCGTATCAGGATAAAAATACGGAAGCAATGAATGCTTATCTGAATGCACAGATTTTATTGGAGGGAACTCAGGAGCATAAACTGCAAGGATTGCTGGAAGAAAATATCGGAATGTTGAATTATAACCAAAGAATGTATGATGCTTCTATTCTGAACTTCAAGAAGACGGTTGATTACTATAAATTGGCAGGGGATACTTTAGGTGTTGTATATGGATACCGGAATCTGGCGCGTGGATATATGATGAAAGCCAGTAATGACACCGCCAGATGGTATGTTGATGAAGGATTAAAGCTTTTGCCGGATACTACGCATCGGGTACGTTCCTCTCTTTTTCAGATACTTGGAATCATGGCTGAGAAAGAGAAAGATTACGAAGCGGCTGTTGGCTTTTTCTGGAAAGCTCTTTCGAGTGATTCCAATACTCTTAGTCAATATCACTATTATATATCCTTAGGTAAGGCTTATTTGTCTATGGGAAATTTAGATGAGGCCGAACGATGCTTCAAGAAGGTGGTGAAGAGTAGTAAGAGGTATACACGGGCTGGAGCATATAATTATTTGTCTAGGTTAGAAGAGACAAGGAAGAATTATAAGGATGCTCTTTTTTACAAAGAACAATCCGATTCTTTGTTGGAGATTGTACATAATGAAGACTTGCGGAAACAAATGTTAACCCTGCAAAAGAAATATGATAATGAGAAATTAAGAATGGAAAATGAACAGATTAAGCTGGAAAAAAAGAGTCAGTTCTACTTAATCCTGTTAATTACTATTCTAATGGTAATTTCTATCATAATAATCAGGACTAAATACAGAAGACGCTTTCAACGGAACATCGATACAATCAGAAAAAATCAAAAAGAAATAGAAGAATATGCATTCCGTATAGATGAGTATAAACAGAAGAGTGAAGAAGAGCAGTTAGCAAAAAAGAAGAAAATAGCTGATTTGAACGGAAAAATAATATTGTTGACTGCAGAAAATAAAGAGCTACGCGAAAATACATGCATAAAAGCTTCTTGTGTATTAGAACAGCTGAATAAAGGAGAACTGATCGTTCAAAGGATGACTTTGGAAGAGAGGCGGAATCTCTTTGATTTCATGGACCTGATCTTCGCCAATTTTATCTCCCGTTTAAACTCAAACTATACTATGACAAAAACTGATCTTATCCTAGCGACCTTACTGAAGGTAGGATTTACGACTAATCAGTTGATGTTTGTTTTTGATTGTGAGCGGAATTCTGTTTACCGAATGAAGCTAAGACTAAAGGAACATTTATATATAGATAAAGAAAAGTCATTGGAAGAGTTTATTTTGTTCTTTTAATGGGGGTATTTTTGTCCATACTTTCATGAATAATTCTATTTTATTGGGTTGATTAACAGTGGAATAACGTCCTGATTTTTGTCCATATTCTGTTTTAGGTTATGTGGTTTTAGAGTTTTATCTTTGAGCCAAAATTAAACAATAAAAGCAATGAAATTTAAGTCTGTTTTATGTCTGATAGGATTTTTTTTCCTGTTTACAGTTAATGCCCATTCATCCATGATTGGTGATTTGGAAGTAGTAGGTGAGATAACTTTATCTGGTAATGATATCCCCTTTGAAACAAATTCTGATGATGGAAATAGGCATCGTTCAATAACTCCTGATATTCCTATTATTGCAACGTTGTGCGGGAATAATTTGGTAGAAATCAATTTCTTTGCCGCTGTAGGCGAAGTTGAAATAACCATTTCCCAAGATGGTGTTCCGGTGTATACTTCTTCTGAGAATATCACTACCTCTATTTTGAAGAATATTCAGTTGTCACCTGACATGACTGGAGCATTCTTGATAGAAATAAAAGGAGATAACGGGGCTTATGCTTATGGATGGTTTAATCTATAAGTCACGGCATCACAGGCACTGTTACTATATTTTCATTATAACTACTGGTTAGGGTGTTGGATACTTGGCTATCTTAATACTCTACAGGCGGAAGTTTCTCTGTTGATGGAGGGATTTTCCGCCTTTGTTTTTAATCTATTTCGGCTTATCCAGATATTCTCTTTTAAACATATCCACGAACAAGAAGAACAATGAGAGTAATAGTGGTCCGAATATGACTCCCATAAAGCCGAATAGAGACAATCCGATTACTACTCCGAAGATAGTGATTAGCGGGTGTATATCAGCCATTCTTTTTTGTAGGATAAAGCGTATCAGGTTGTCGAGTTGAGAGATAATCAGAGTTCCGAATATAGCCAGGCCGATACCATTGAAGAGATCGCCGGATAATGCCATATAGACAGCAATCGGGAACCAGACCAAGGCTGTACCTACCATAGGGATGACTGTTGCAAGGCAGGTGAGAAATCCCGTTAACAGAATATCCGGAACATCAAAGAACCAGTAACCTATCATGGCCACTCCACCTTGTATGATTGCCAGTAAGGGAATGCCGACCGCATTGGAGTGTACAATCATCTTTATTTCTCTCACTACATGATCTTTATTCGCTTTATTAAAGGGAAGTATGTCACTGATATATTGCTCCATCTTTTGTCCGCCTATCAGCATGAAGTATAGAACAAATACCAATACAAAGAGATTGACAGCAAAGCTACTGATACTACCCATTACGAATTGTCCTATGGCAGGCAGTGCAGAAATAATAAAAGAAGTGGTGTCTTTACCCAGAACATCATAGCCAGTCCTGTCTTTTATGATATTGGCCATATCTTCAATGGGGGCAATAATGCTTTGAGGATCTAAGTTGATGTCTTGTAACTTGCTGACTAATAGCCATACAGCCAATGCCAAAGGAACTAAGAAGAAGAGAATGGCTTCAGTGGTAATGAGGGTAGCAGCGATGCTTCGTTTCATATTCCGCTTGTCGGTCAGATGTATCATCTGCTTTCTGACCAGTATGTAGATAGTCAGTGCACCTAATAGACCACCCAGAAAGGGTGTAATCTGTAAAAACAGGATTATCCCCAGTCCGATGATAATAGTAATTAGTGAATATTTCCAGTATTTTTCTTTTGTACTCATATCCTTTTTGTTCGTTTTCTTAAAAAACAAACAAAAGGGGGATTTGGTTGATTATTATCCTTCATTCAACCAGCCTTTTCCTTGGCGTACAATCTCTGCCTCTCCATTGGTACAGTCCACAATGGTGGAGGATTCCGTGCCACCGATTCCACCATCGATAACCAGATCGACAAGGTCACCGAACTTTTCATCGATTAATTCCGGGTCGGTACAGTACTCCATGTCTTCATGTTCTTCGTGAGGCAGGGTAGTAGTCATAATAGGGGCATCCAGAATGCGGGCTATCTCCTGGATAATGGCATTATCAGGCATACGGATACCAACCTCCTTCCGGTTGCGGAATATTTTAGGCAAACGGGTAGTGCCGTTCAGGATGAAAGTGAAAGCACCGGGCAGGTTCCTTTTCATCAATTTGAATGTATTGTTATCTACTTTGGCATATTCACTGATGCTGCTCAGGTCATAGCAAATAATAGAAAGGTTGTTTTTGCGCGGATCAATTTCTTTGATACGGCAAATACGTTCGATAGCACGCTCTTTCAGCCCATGGCAACCAATGGCATACATGGTGTCGGTGGGATAGATGATAAGTCCACCGTCATTCAGAATATCCACTATCTGTTGCAGGTCTTGTGGATTGTTGTTCTTTTCGTACAGTTTCAGAAGCATAGGGCTGGTTGTTAGTCTATATATAATAACACAAAAGTAGAGAATAAGTTTCTTATTATCAAATAAGTGTGGCTTATTTCTTGGATGATTTTTTTCGAAGTTCTTCTGCCAGCCTCCACTGTAATGCAGCTTCTACTTCTTTTCCTGCCTGCATCAGGGCATCGCCAAAGAGTTCGTGTGCTCCGGCATGGTCGGGTTTCAGGGTGGTAGCCTTGTCCAGATCGGCAATAGCGCCTTCTGTTTCCTGTTGTTTCAGTCGCAGTTTTCCCCGGTTATAGACAGCTTTAAATTCTGCCGGACGTAGTTTTACTGCCCGTGTGAGGCATTCTTCCGCTTCAATATATCTTCCGTCATTGAAGAGGGTGATTCCTTTGCGTATCCACGCATCCGCATATTCGGGATAGAGTTCCAGCGCCTTGTCATAGTTGGCAATGGCGGCACGGGAGTCATGGGCAAGAGTGATAGATTCATTGCCCATAAGGTAATACTCTCGTGCATAGGCTTGCAGTCGTTTTTGCTGTTCGGCCATCTGGGCTTTTAGTTGATCGTTGTTGTCACGTAGCTTGTTGATAACACCTAACTTGCGACGGATGAGGCGTTGTATAACAGGCTTTTCTATGTCGTATCGGGAGTGTATAGCCTTGAAGAAATGATTGAGAAAGACTTCGAAATCTCCTTGGTCAAAAGCTTTGGTCGCAGCAGCATATTCCACGTCGGCCTGTGCTTGTTTCAGGGCGCGGTCTATGGCTTGCCGGTTGTTAAAGCGTTCGGCAAAGTTTACTATTTCCGGGCGGACAAAGATATCAGCGCGGTTGACAGGTTTCTTTAGCTGGATGCCTTCCAATGAAGTGCAACGACTGAGGGCAACATAGGCTTGCCCACCGGCGAACACGCCACCGGTGAAGTCGATAACCACACGGCTGAAAGTCAGTCCCTGACTTTTATGAACAGTGATTGCCCATGCCAGCCGTACGGGGAACTGGGAGAAAGTACCCAGGACTTCTTCTTCAATCTCTTTTTTCTTTTCGTTGTATTTATAGCGGATATTTTTCCAGTGTTCCGGCTTGACGTCACATTCTTTTCCATCATCGGTGATGACGTAGAGAGTTTCTTCTATTTCATCGAAGCCGCTGACTATGCCAATAGTACCATTTACCCAGCGGCGGTCGAAGTCATTTTTGATGAAGATAACCTGAGCTCCCGGTTTCAGCACCAGCTCGCGCGATGTGGGCAGGCTACTTTCCGGGAAATCTCCCGTGACTTCACCCCGGAAGGTAACAGAGTCACCGGGTAGTTCTGCCAGTTTCCGGTCGTTGATGTAGTCTACATTATCGCGGCGTGTAGCGAGGGTGATGTACATATCTTCCTCATTTTCCTCAATATCAGTGCCATAGCGTGTGTTGAGTAATTGCAAGTCGGCTGCACCGGCGGTGTTACTGCGGATATGGTCCAGAACACTGACAAATACTTTATCCGTTTGACGATACACCTTTTGGAGTTCGATGGAAACAAGGTCTATCTGGCTGAAAACTCTTGCTGAGAAAAAGTAGGGAGTAGGATAGAAGCGGTTTAGTATTTCCCGTTCATCTCCCTTAACGACAGGCTCGAGTTGGAAAACATCACCTACTAACAGAAGCTGTTTTCCGCCGAAGGGCTCACGCAGGTTGCGTGAATAGACTCGCAGGATGCGGTCTACGGCATCGATAATATCCGCCCGTACCATGGAAATCTCGTCGATAATGATAAGTTCCAGTTCTTCCAGTAACTTTCGCTGCGGCTTGGTATACCTGAAGAATTCGTGGATGCGCCCGCGTTGCAGGCTCAGGTTCGGATCATCGGGTAGCAGAGGATGAAACGGTAATTTGAAGAAACTGTGCAAGGTGCTGCCACCGGCATTGATGGCGGCAATACCGGTAGGAGCCAATACTACATACTTCTTTTTTATATTCTCGCAGATATATCGCAGAAAGGTAGACTTACCCGTACCTGCCTTTCCGGTTAGAAATACGGACTGGCGAGTATATTGTATAAGACTCAGGGCATCCTGAAACTCTTTATTGTTGGTATCTATCGACTGCGACAAGGTAGAATGAAATCGTATTTAAATGATTGAAAAATGTTTGAGCGCATTGGCTATTCCGTTTTCGTCCACTGAGGTGGTGATGTAGTTGGCATGTTCCTTCACTTCATCCACTGCATTACCCATAGCCACACCAATGGCAGCATGGCGTAACATGCTTACATCATTGCCGCCATCTCCGAATGCCATCGTCTCTTCCAGGCGAATGCCGAAATGACGAATAATTTCGTCGATTCCCTTTTGCTTGGTATTTCCTTTTGCGGTAATGTCGGTAAAAGCAGGAAACCAGCGTCCGGCTTCACAACCTGGTAACTGGGGAAGAATGACTTGCTCTTGTTCCTGTGTGATGAACGGAGTCATCTGGAATATTTCTTGTCTGATAGCTTCTTCGGGTGTCTTTTCCGGAATTATATCCACCCTAAGATAATCGTTGAATATCTTCTTTACCATCTCATCAGGTTGGCAGACACAGACATCATGCTCACTCACGAAAATGCAAGGGAAATTCTGCTCAGCAGAGATACATGCAAGCTTTTGTACGTCAGTGGCAGGAATTGCACTCTTATAAATCACTTCTTTGCCTACGAAACAATATCCGCCGTTCATGGTTATATAACCATCTATGAGTTCACGGTCCTGCAAGGCAGAAAGGTTGTTGATGATAACAGCGGGACGTCCCGTGGCGATAAATATCCGAATGCCTTTGGCTTTGGCAGCGGCGATGGCTTCGATGGTGGTTTCGGGGATAGCATGTGTATCAAAACTCACTAAAGTGCCGTCGATGTCAAAAAACAGGGCTTTAATCATATATTTTTTATTTTACTTGGATGCAAAAGTACTCAAAAGTGAGGATATTTTGTACTTTTGTCTCCTAAAGAAATCGTAAATAGTGACTATACATTAATAAAATAGCAAAAGCTGTTTTGAACGTAGTTAAATCGTAGATGAAAAAGCATTCCTTCAAAGATTGGTTGATCGCTGTACGCCCTTGGTCATTCCCGGCGTCGGCAATGCCGGTGATTGTGACGCTGGCGTATTTGTATTGGGCATACGGGGTAATAGAGTGGGCGAACGGACTGCTGGCGTTGGTCGGTATTGTTATTTTCCATGCTTCGGGAAATGCATGGAGTGATTATTTCGATTTTGAACGAGGAGTAGACCGCGTAGATACCTTCGGTGTGAAGACTCTGACGAGTGGGCAATTCATGCCATTGGAAATACGCAACCTGGCTATAGGATTAATGGTACCGGCAGTGGTTATCGGCCTTTGGCTGGTTACACGTACCGGACTTCCCTTGTTATGGATAGGAGTTTGCGGTGCCATGTGTTCGTTGCTCTATCCGTGTCTGAAGTACCGGACTTTCGGTGATTTTGTTATTTTCGTGGCTTATGCTATTCTGCCTACTTTGGGAATAACTTATATAACAATGGGGAGATTCCTGCCTGATGTATGGTTGATCATTGTTCCGGTAGGATTGATAACAGTAGCCATCCTGCATGCTAATAATACGCGTGATATCGGTACGGATGTACGGGCAAAGATCAGTACGCTTGCTATGAAGTTGGGAGTGAAGACTGATATTTACCTCTATATGTTTGAAGTACTGTTTCCATTCTTGTGGATTGCGATTTGTGCATTACTGGGCTACTTTCCATGGTGGTCTCTGTTGACTATAATAGGAGTTCTGCCGGCTATAGCCAATGCCCGTACTATGTTGCGGTTACCGAAAGAAGGGATTGGTGCAATCTCTAATCTGGATGAAAAGACGGCGAAACTGCAACTTTTGTTCAGCTTACTGTTTACGGTTACATTTTTAATATAGTATGAAACGAATTATCATCCCTTTGCTGATAGCTGCTTTCTTGTGGTTTTTCATGTTCTCTCCCTGGACAAGCGGCATATTCAACTTCTGGACAGCAATGAGCTTTTCAGCGGTTATACTGATGAATATGTCTTTTGCACTTCGTCCGCAGTGGTGGGTAGAAGATGTGAAGTTCGATTGGAAGAATATTGCCGGAGGTGTGGCTTTGTCCGTTGTATTATGGGGAATATTCTGGATAGGGGATAAAGCTTCTGCCTGGCTTTTTGACTTTGCCCGCCCGCAGGTAGAACTTATTTATGGTATGAAGACCGGGGAAAATCCCTGGCTACTCTCTATACTGTTACTCATATTGATAGGCCCTGCAGAAGAAATCTTTTGGCGTGGCTATGTACAGAATGCACTATCAAAACGTTGGAACCCGAATACAGGTTTCATTGTGACAACGCTGGTTTATGCCTTGGTGCACATTTGGTCGTTTAACTTTATGTTGGTGATGGCAGCATTGGTAGTTGGAGCTATTTGGGGACTGGCTTACAGGCTGTATCCGCAGAAGTTAGGGGCACTGATCGTGTCGCATGCGGTGTGGGATGTGGCGGTGTTTGTACTCTTTCCGATATGAGAATGGGTACTATGATTTGTGTGACTTACGTAAATAGAAATAGAACGATGAAATACAATTTTGATGAAATCATTGAACGCCGTGGTACCAACTCCGTGAAGTGGGATGGCGTAAAAAATATCTGGGGACGTGATGATTTACTCCCTATGTGGGTAGCTGATATGGATTTCCGCACTCCGCCTTTTGTAATGGACGCTTTGAAAAAGCGCTTGGAACATGAGGTGTTGGGATATACTTTTGCCTGTGAAGAATGGTATACTTCCATTTGTGCATGGTTGCGCCATCGTCACGGATGGGATATATCCCGTGAGATGTTGACATTTGTCCCGGGGATTGTCCGTGGACAGGCTTTTGCCTTGCAGTGTTTCACTAATCCGGGTGATAAAGTGATGGTGATGACTCCTGTCTATCATCCTTTCTTTCTGGTGACCGAACGCATGGGGCGTGAAGTGGTATATTCGCCTCTGGAACTATGTGACGGACAGTATCAGATTGACTTTGAACGTTTCCGCAAAGATATACAAGATTGTAAAGTGCTCATTCTGTGTAATCCTCATAATCCCGGTGGGCGTGTCTGGACAGCGGATGAACTGAGAGAAATAGCTGTCATTTGTTATGACAGCGGTACTTTTGTGATCTCTGATGAGATACATGCTGACTTGACTCTACCACCTTATAAGCATCATCCGTTTGCCACGGTTTCTGAAAAAGCAGCTGCAAATTCTCTTGTTTTTATGGCTCCCAGTAAAGCATTCAATATGCCGGGGTTGGGCAGTTCGTATGCAATCACTGTTGATAAAGGTATTCGTGAGCGCTTCCAGACTTTTATGGAAGCTGGTGAGTTTTCCGAAGGACATTTGCTTGCTTATATCGGTGCGGCAGCAGCTTATATGCATGGTGCGGAATGGCTGGAACAGATGCTCGACTATATAAAAGGAAATATAGACTTTACTGAGAACTACCTGAAAGAATATATTCCGGGCATCAGTATGATACGTCCGCAGGCTTCTTACCTTGTTTTTCTGGATTGTCGTGCTTTAGGGCTGGCACAAGAGGCATTGACTCGTCTTTTTGCAGAGAAAGCACACTTGGCTCTGAATGATGGAACCATGTTCGGTGTGCCGGGAGAAGGTTTTATGCGATTGAATATCGGTTGTCCCCGTTCGATGCTGGAGCAGGCTTTGAAGCAATTACGTGATGCGGTTGTACAGTGATTTAGAAAGGAGACTATACCTTTGTTGCCTGTGAAGGGCTATACTATATGAAGAAACTCTTATATCTTTTCATCATAAGTAGTATTCTGCTGTGTGCTTGCAGGCATACGGACAATACTACTTTGCTTCGCCAGGCGGATGCAGTGATTTATGGAAATTCGGATAGTGCTATGAAGCTTCTGTCATCAATCAAGAATCCGGAGCGGTTGCCGTTTGAGGAAAAGATGCTGTATGGTTGGCTGCGTACATTTGTGCATAACGTACGGGGAAATTCCATGACGGAGGACTCTCTGATTCTTCCGGCATTCGATTACTTTGTTGCCGGTCCGGACACGGTGAAAATGCTTAATTCATTTGTGTTGAAATCCAAGTATTTATATTGGCAGAAAAGACATGAAGAAGCTATGTCTGTACTTGATAGTGGTATCGCAGCAGCTACAGCCTGTAGAGATACTTATCTGATGGTCAGCATGCTTGCTGAGAAAGCTAACAGGTATGTATATGTTGATAAGGACTATAAAAAGGCAATAGAAGCACATCTCCGGGCGATTGCTATTCGTGAAGATGAAGGATTGTGCTATTCTTTGGGTATTGCCATGGGACTGCAGGGGAATGATTCTGCTTCTTACTATATGGACCGGAGCATTGCCTTGGTGGAGCAGAAGAAGGATACGGCTCGCTTGGTACATTATCTGCGAAACTATGCACAAATGTTGTCTTATATCGGCAATGATTACGAAAAGGCAGCAGTTGTTTCGAAACGCTTGCGAAGCCTGACGCTGGACGGAGGGCAGATTGCAATGACTGATCTGGTGCTGACAGAATGTTTTCTAAAGATGGGAAAACTGGATTCTGCCCAATATTATCTCGATCAGGGCAGATCGCTGCTTGCTTGTCAGGAGAAGTTTCTGACTACAGAAAATATGATGAGTTATTATCAGGGATTGATAGATTATACTCGTCATCGTACGTTTGACTTCCTGAAAGTGATGCGATATAATGACTCTGTTCACAATGCCCTTTATGCCTTGCAAAGTACTATCCGGCGAAAGGACGAAAGCAAAGAGTCACTTTCGAATGCTAACTTGATGCTGACGGTGGAACGGCAAGAGGCACAGCTGACATTATTAGGCTGTTTGCTGTTGTTGGTTGTAGTAGGTGGCGGGGCCTTTTTTTATATCCGGAGGCGTCGTCATCGCTTGATTGAGGCGGAAGAACGTATTGAAACACTAAATCGCTTGCTGGCAGATGCTACAAAAGGAGATGATGAACAGAGAGTTGCCGGAAGTACTGATAAAGAAGTGGAAGATGGACAGTTTTTCCGAAAGATACTTTTGCAACAGTTGGGCATTATACGCTTGGTTGCTACACAACCTACATCTCAAAATCAGGAGTTGCTTCGTCGTATATCCGGTATCACGAACCGCGAGTTGCCGGTAGAAAGCCTTTTAGTGTGGGAGGATCTGTATCCCGTAATCGACCGTATATATAATGGGTTCTATACCCAAATGAACCGGCGTTTCGGTTCTGTGCTTATTGATAAGGAACAGCAGCTTTGTTGTCTGCTTTGCGCAGAATTCTCGACGAAAGAGATTAGTGTTGTGACACAACAAAGCATTCCAACCATTTATCAGCGGAAGACAAATATCCGAAAGAAACTTGGAATGGGAGAGAAGGAGGACATTGTCGGGTTCATTTTAGAGAAATAAGGCTTGTTTTCTCGTCAACTAATTCATATCCGGAAAGAAATGAACTAAATGCAATAGCTAATTCCTTTCTTAGGCATTCCTATGCTTTTTCCCTTCCAACGGTTAG
>OGWW01000175.1_pt1 | contig 44360 bp, 74 predicted proteins | sample 1576131 | NCBI WGS metagenome assembly OGWW01 (sample SAMEA3541576, study PRJEB24748) | human gut metagenome | biome: human gut; feature: human-associated habitat; material: faeces | place: China | collected 2012 | reverse complement strand
CGTCATCTTCGATACCAGCTAACTGACCAAGTTCTGCTTCTACTACTACGCCACCTCATCAAAGGTAGCAAGCACGACCCATTGAAAGTAAATCGTGGTGCTGTCCAAGTGGATGGGATGGCCCTTGAGTTTAACATTGACGCGGCAGATAGTGAGCAAGCGTGGATGGAAAATATCAATGGCGTTATGGAAATCTTGGCAAGCATGGTGCCAGCCTACAAACTGGAATGCATTCCTACAGCGCATTTCGGCCTTGAATACATTCGTGCTCAGCCAGAAGAGGCTAAGGAGCTTGGCTGTGACCCAGACTATAACGCATACACTGTGGACGTTAACCCTCGCCCTAATGGTGAAACTGATTTCCGTACCGGTGCTGGTCATATCCACTTCGGCCTTCCTGAAACTGGTAATGATGCTCCAGTGAATGACGCAGATTATATTGCTTGGCTGGCAGCTAAGGTGCGTGAGCTGGACTTCTATCTGGGCCTCCCGTCTCTGTTCTACGATGGTGACACCAAGCGCCGTGAGCTGTATGGTAAAGCTGGTGCATTCCGTCCTAAGAAATATGGCATGGAATACCGCACTCTCTCCAACCAATGGCTGAAAGATGATAATCTGAAGCGTTGGGCATATAAGGCATCTATGGACGCTATGGAGCGGATTGAGCGGGGTGTCTCCCTGTTCGATAAATACGGGGATGAAGCTCAACGTATTGTCAACACTTCGGATAAAGCATCCGCCTCTCGTATTATCAAGGAAGAGGGGCTGCTTCTCCCAGCGGGGATTGTATTATGATTGAACGTGATGTAGAACGACATGAAAGCCATCACCTAGTTAATCCTCCAGAATGGGCCACCCATGTAGCAATAGCCCGAAGCGAACCTGATGGGGATGACGACTTACCTCCGGGATGGAAAACTTGGTGGTTCATTAATGAAGGAACCCACCAGTGGTCGCATTACAACAGTCCCGTGCTTTACCCTTGGTATTTCCATGGATTCGATGACGATGACGTTGACATTATCCCTATAAATCTGAACTTGGAGAATAAATAGATGGTAAAAGAAGGGGACATGGTTGGCCTGTCCCTTGCCTGTAAAAGACGGGAATGGTTTTATGAAGTTAAGCATTTAGTAGGTAAAACCTTCCCCGTTATTAAGGTAGAGGGAGAGTATATAACTTTCTTGTGCAGAGACGGAAAAGGGCGCGGCCCTAACAAAGAGTTTAGACGTTGGCATAAGAGCAACCTTGACGTTTTCACAACTAGTTTGGAGAACAAGTAGATGCTACAAGTAGGAGATAGAGTAACTATTTCAATGGTTGGTACTCGCTGGTGTGATATTAGAGGAGGAGATTTCTATAGAGGAGGCTCCAATCCATTTGGTATTGCAGGAACTGTAACAGATACCAACCGTAATAGTTACTTAAAAATCCGAGTTGCTTGGGACAACGGAACGACTAATTCGTATGCTGAAATAGACCTAGACCCTCTATGCATTAATTTGGAGAATAAATAATGTATTACGAAAGCGAAAGAGATGTAGAGCTTCGCCTACGTCATTCATTAGTGATGTGGGAGAAGCGTCCTGTTGTTGTTCAGGCAGCAGAGAGCAAGGACAAGGTGATTGTAGAGGATTTGCTGACAGGACGTAGCAGCTCTGTACGCATTGAGGCTCTCAACTTGGCTCCTGATGCTGCTAAGCTGGGCTATGTCATTGATGACCGGGGCCGTGTGTTCTTCTCAATGCGTAAACCCGTCCGTAAATACAAGCAGGGGCTGACACAGGAGAACTTCTTCGCTTTTAACGCCCTTGAGAAGCCCGTAGAGCGTTTATTTGGACAGGGACGTAGTGAGGTGAGCCCTTTCAGTAAAAGCGTCGCTAAGACGATTGTAGGAGACTTCCCTGATATTGGGGAAGCATTTCAAGCTGTACGCTCTGGAGCCTCTAAGATTGTCCCTTTCCACCGTGAATGGGCTGTGGCTGATAAAGAAGATGAGCTGTGTCTTATGTACCGTGGAGATGTAGTGGGGTATGTAGGAGACCAGAGTGTTAAGCTCATGCCTGAACGTTTCTATCTGCAAGAGGTGTTAGCGCTATGTTTAAAGTAGGGGACTCGGTTCAGTGGGGAAGGCACCAGGGGAGGGTCGCCGTAATAGACGACGATGGGTGGTATGGTGTGGATTTTGGAAGAGACTTCGATGGGCACAAGTTATTTGGGGCCCTGAGAGGGGATACAGGATGGTTTATCTCCCCGGACGACCGAAGGCTAGTCCTTGATGTAATTGATTTGGAGAACAAATGATGATTAAAATAGGGGATTGTGTTAAATATACTGGGCCTATGAGCTTTCTTAAGGGGAAGGCGGGCAAGGTAGTGTGCTTTGGCCCCCGAGGGATGAGCAGTGGATTCCTAGGAGTTGTGTTTGAAAACTTCTATGAAGGGCACCATAACTTTGGGTTGGACGGACATACAGATACCTCCGGATATTTTGTTCACTGTGATGAATTGAAGCATGAAAACATAGTGTTGGAGAATAAATAAATGTCATTTGAAAGAAAATTAGTGCGTGATGCATTGAAGCTCCAAAGCCGTCTCACTGACCACATTGGTATTGAGATTGAGGCAGAAGGGACTAACCTCCCTCGTGTAGAAGACGGTGTATGGAAGAGCGAGAACGACCCCTCTTTACGCGGAGAGAGTTTTGAATATGTATTGCGTAAGCCAATTCCATTTAATGAAACGAAGATGGCCCTAGCGTTAATGGAAGAAGCTTGGAAAAGCAATGAAGCTGTTATTAAAGATAGCCCTAATGCTGGTGTACATGTTCACATCAACTGCGGAGATTTGACAGTGACGCAGCTGTTTAACTTTCTGTCTCTCTATCTGGTGGTGGAAGACATTCTGGTGAACACCTGTGGGCAGCATCGTATTGGCAACTTGTTCTGCCTGAGAGCGCGTGACGCTGAATATCTGGTTGACATGCTTGGTGTTGCAATTAAAGAGCAAGACCTGTCTGTATTGCACACTGACGACCTCCGCTATGCCTCTGTGAACGTTAAAGCGCTGGGGGACTATGGCTCCCTTGAGTTTAGAGCATGGCGCTCTGATGGGGATTTAGCCGCTATTGAGTGGTGGTGCGGGTTGTTGCAACATCTGAAAGGGCTGGCTCGTGAAATTGACAATCCAACAGCTGTTGTCTATTCAGTGAGTGACTTACGCCCTGAAGGGTTCTACAAGATGATTCTTGGTAAATACGCTAAGGACATTCCTTGGGAAGAGAAATATGAGCTGTCTGTATACGACAGCATTCGTCGTGTTCAGCAGTTTGCTTATTTGGGAGATTGGTAATATGTACAATGTAGGTGACAGAGTAGAGTTTATTAACTTAAAAGGCGGCCCTTGGGATAAGGCCACCGCCTTGGTTGAAAGGATTAGTGGAGATACTTTTTGGTTCAGGCAGGATAATGGTATAACTGGAAATCTCATGAGAGCCTCTCTGCCCTATTTCACACGTATGCTAACCCCATTTTCTCTGGAGAATAAATAAATGAAAGTGTGGTATAGAGTTCACACTTATGACATAGGCCCTGAAAGATGGGAAAGCATGGTGGGGCCTTTCTTTAAAACAGAAATAGCTGCCCGTGTATGGGCTATGACAAAAAACCTAGGCTACATAGCATCTTGGGAAATTAAGAGGCACACTCGATGAAAATGTACATCTATTCACACAATCCGCATTCTGAAGGGGCTAAGCTCCTGTCTCAAGCGTTGAACGTAAAGCGCATCAAGCATGGCAATAGCAAATTCCGGGGAGGAATGGGGAAAGCTTTGATTAACTGGGGGAGTGGAAAACTTCCTGACCAATCGATGGCTTGCGAGAAAATTCTCAATCATCCGAATGCTATCATCAATGCTTCAAATAAATTAAAAAGTTTTGAACTTTTCCAAGAAGCCGGTGTCACTATCCCCCCATTCTTCACAAGTAAGGAGCAAGCTAGTGCGTATATGGAGGAAAATCCTAATACAGCTATGGTATGCCGCACTGTTCTCAACGGTCATAGCGGGGTGGGTATTCATATTTCTGACAGAGTGGATGCCTTGGTTGAAGCACCTCTCTATACTGCTTATGTGAAAAAGCAAGAGGAGTATCGTTACCACGTCTTCATGGGCCAAGTGGTGGACATTCAGCGTAAAGCACGTAAACGTGACGTTCCAGATGACGCTGTGAACTGGCAAGTGCGCAACCTTGATGGTGGGTTCATCTTTGCTCGTGAGGGCGTTGTAGCGTCTCCTGTAGCGTCTGAGGAGGCTGTTAAGGCTGTCGAGAGCTTGTCTCTCGATTTCGGGGCTGTAGACCTCATCTATAACGCTCGTGAAGATAAGTATTATGTCTTAGAGGTGAACACAGCTCCGGGCCTGTCAGGCACTACGCTGGATGGTTATAAGCAACGCTTTCAGGAGGTGTTCAATGGATGAAGTTACACATGAACTTTGGACTGGGGGAGAGCATAAACTTGATTTTAATATCAGGACTGGAAGAGTAAAATTAAAAGATGGGACATGGAGCAGAGGGGAGTATTCAGCAAAGCATTTGGAACTGTTGGGTTGGGAACTAAGGTCTTTCCATGTTGAATTGGAGAATAAATGATGACACCATGTGAGAGTAGAGGATGGAGAGAGGGGGATGTATTTATAATTAAGGACAATTATGGCTGTAGGTATTTTAAAATTGGAGATGAAGTTGTTTTGTACAAAGATGATGCCACTACCTCACCATGGTTTAAAGGCCCAGAGTGGGTTTCCGATGGAGTATGGGCAGTTGATTACGATGAGGTGGAGCTTAAGCATCCTTTCACACTAGAAAATAAATAATAAATATTCTCCATAACAATAACTATAAAGGAGACAAGATGAGTATATTAGTAGGACGCACTGGACATTCATGCGGTTCTCGTCAAGGGCTCAATCTGTATGAGCAATCTGATGGAAGAGTGGATGGCTATTGCTTTAGCTGTAAGACATACGAGCCTGACCCATTAAATGGAAATACAATGGAGAGGGCTGGCATTGAACGCACAGCTCGTACACCAGAAGAAATCCAGGAAGAAATGGATGAAATCTCTTCCTATCCGGTGAGAGGGCTGGATGACCGCAAGATTGGTAAAGCCACTGTAGACTACTTCGGGGTTAAAGTGAGCTTAGACCAAGAGCGTCAAGAACATGTGGCTATCCACTACTATCCATATGAGAGCTATGAAACTGGCAAATTGTCGGGGTATAAGTTTCGCATTGTGGAAGGTAAAGTAATACGCAGCTTAGGCAATTGCAAGCGTGTATTCCCTTTCGGGTGGAGCAAGGCCATTCAATCAGGCAGTCCTAAGCTGTTTATTACAGAGGGGGAGATTGATGCTATGTCTCTCTTCTCTGTGATTATGCAGAATAATAGCAAGGATAAACGTTATGAAAACAATATACCTGCGGTTGTTTCTGTTCCTCATGGGGCAGCGGCAGCGGGCCGAGACATTGCTCTCGTTGCGTCGGACATTCGTAAACACTTCAAGGAAGTGGTTCTGGTGTTTGATAATGATGCCGCTGGAAAGGCTGCTGTGGAAGATGTATGTAAAATCCTCCCCGAAGCCAAAGTGGCAACAGTGCCGGGGAAAGATGTTAACGAATGCGTCTTGGAAGGCCATATCAAAGCACTATTTAAATCGGTAATGTTTGATGCTGGCACTCCTAAGAACACTCGTCTGGTGTACGCTGAGGACTTATTTGAGGCAGGTAAGAAGCCAGCTGAATATGGACTGTCTTGGCCTTGGAGAGAGACTACCAAGAAGACTCGTGGCATACGCTTTGGTGAAACCATCTACATTGGTGCGGCTCAGAAGATGGGCAAGAGTGAAGTGGTGAATGCCATTGCCGCGCACTTGATTAAGGAGCATGGACTCAAGGTGTTGCTGGCTAAGCCAGAGGAGGCTAACGTTAAGAGCGTTAAACTTCTGGCTGGTAAAATAGCACAGGCCATCTTCCATGACCCTGAAATTCCATTCGATGAAAGGCGCTATGACCAAGCGTGTGAGGTGATGAGGGGCAAGGTGGTGCTGCTCAATCTATACCAGCACTTAGGATGGGAGACATTGAAGGCTGATATTAGAGCGTCAGTGGCTCAAGGGGTGAAGGCTGTATTCATTGACCCCATCACCAACTTAGTGAATGGTATGGACGCAGCAACAGCTAACACCAAGCTCCAAGAGATTGCACAGGAGCTGGCAGCTATGGCATTGGATTTAGATATTGTCATCTTCATCTTCTGCCACTTGCGTAATCCAGAGAGCGGCACTCCTCATGAACGTGGCGGTAAGGTGCTGTCCTCCCAGTTTGCAGGGAGTCGTGCTATGGCACGTTCTTGTAACTATATGTTTGGTATTGAGGGGAATAAAGACCCTGAATTACCAGAGGATGACCGCAACTGTCGCCAATTAGTATTACTGGAAGACCGTGAGTTTGGTGAGGTAGGTCCTACCAACTTATATTGGTCTAAAGCCAATGGTATGTTTACGGAGTTATAAGATGAGTGAAGAGAGTAAAGATTATTTGATACGTAGAATAAAGGAAGTTATGCGGAGGCCTAATGAGGAACAGAGCATTGATGATGTTCTGTCTCTACTTCTTGATATTGTAGAGGAGCTTTGATATGAGCATTTTAAATTGGTTTAAGCCGATTAGGCATATCCCAACAGTAAAAGACGGTTATGTTAAAACCCTCGTAGAAAATGTTGTAGTGGGGGATGAGATTAAACACCAAGGAGTGGTCATTAAAAAGTATAGACATTACACTATGTGGGAACTGGGTTTTAAGGGCGGCCATAATACCTTTATTACAAAGGGCGAGTATGTGTGGGTGAAACAATGAATTACACCTCAGACACTATGTACGGATTGATTGAGGAGAACTTCCGTACAGATTATAAGAACCTTCTGCGTATTGCTAATAACAAGCTTGGGAACCTCTGGGCCGAAGACGCGTTGATGGATACGTATGAAGCTCTCCTAAAGGCAGCCCCTCGCTTACATGGTCGTTATGACATTAAGTATTTAATGAGGGCTGCATTGTTCAATCGCATTAAAGACTATATGTCTGACCGCATTGACGCTGAAGAGATTGATGAACATCATACTTTCGGTGGAGAGGTGGAAGATAAATGGAAGGCCCTTAGTACAGCAGAGAATGCCCTGAAGCTTATTGAGCGTTATAAAGAGCCAATGAAGACAGGGCTGTATTTACATCTGTTGGAGGGCGTGGCATTACGTACAGTGACAGAGATTGTTGGGGTGCCTTTCACCACTGTTAGGTTCCATGCAAATAAAGTGAGAGAGGCTTTGAAATGAGAGTTTCTGTTGATATAGAAAAGGTAGCAATCGGGGATAGGGTTTATGAATTAGGTATTGTAGAGGAGAAATTCCTAGTTGCGGATACCTACTACCTGGTTATTAAAGGCCGTCATTTGAAAGTTGGCAAAAATACATGTGTATGGGGGGTCCGATGAAAGAAATTATTCTAACTGTAGATGTTAATTTAGGATGGCATTATAACAATCGAGTGTTGAAAGCAGGCACTGTTCTAAATGCAGACGCTATTGATGAACAGGGCTTTGCCTCTGTAAATTCCTTAGATACCGGATTCTTTGAAAACGAATGGGAAGAATACATCCCTACATTGGAGAATAAATAAATGTACGCTATAGGGGATACCTTTAAACCAAAACCATTTTACGCTGAATCGCTGGGCTTGGACGAGAACAGCGTATATACAATATACGACATAAAAAGAGGGAGGGCCTACTGGAATGGGCCGGGGCTGGATGACATTGGATTGGGTGAAGGGGATTGCTGTGGAATTGACCATCTACATCACCATTTAACGCCTTATATCATTTCTTTGGAGAATAAATGACACCTTGGGTGATTGACCTTGAGGCCAATGGCCTCTACGATACAGTGACTAAGCTGCATTGTGCCGTAGCGTCAACCCTAGATGGTAAAGATGTAAGACGCTTCGACAATACGCAGATGGATGAGTTTGTAGCGTTTCTGAAGACTGTTGATATTTGGATAGGGCACAATATCATTCAATACGACATTCCCGCAGTGGAGAAAGTATTGGGGTATAAGTTTACTGGTAAGAAGGTAGACACCCTCCTCATGTCTCGCTTACAGAATCCCCACCGCACAGCTCCCCCACAAGCTCAGAATAAGAAGGAGGCGATGAAGGTGCATGGCTTGTACGCTTGGGGGGTACGAGTTGGCATTGATAAACCAGAGATAGAATATTGGGATGAATACACACCAGAGATATTACATCGTTGTGAGGAAGATGTCCGCATTAACGTTGCTACATATCATGCTCTAAAGAGAGAGGGGAAAGGGCAGAATTGGAGAGATGCCCATCTAATGACTTTCACTCTCTGGGAGAATTTGTGGAAGCAAGAGCAAGCTGGATGGCTTCTGGATGAAGCGTACATTAATAAGAGCATTAAACTGTTAACGCATTGGATAGAACGTATTGACCGCGTATTAGCTAAATATCTCCCACTGACAATGGATATATTAGAGGCTAAGAAGGACGGTGAATACAATTATGTACGTAAACCTTTTATGAAGAGCGGGAAGTATTCCGCATCTGTGGAGAAACATTATGGACAAGAAAATTTGGACGGGGTGGGAGGTGTTTGCCTTTTATCTTCTGGGGCTGTGTCTGGGCCTTTTTCTAGGATAGCCTTTCGCCCAATAGACTTAGGAAGTGCCGCTGAAGTAAAAGACTGGATGCTTTCTCAGGGCTGGGAGCCTGCTGAATGGAATTTAGATGACGAAGGGAACCAACGCTCTCCTAAGATGCCAAAGGATGGAGAGTTTCCGGGAGTGGAAGGAAAGGCAGGAAGGTTATATGCCAAGCGTGCTAAAGCTGTACATCGTCGTTCCAATATGGAGGGATGGTTAAGACGTATGAGGCCAGATGGTCGCATCTCCTCTTGTGTCAGCGGTCTAGCAGATACACGGAGGGCTAAGCATAAGGATGTAGCCAACGTCCCTAACGCAGAGGCATTCTTCGGAAAGCAAATGCGTAGAGCCTTCATTTCTCGTCCGGGATGGGTGTTAGTGAGTGCCGATGCGGCCTCTTGTCAGGACAGGTTCATGTGTGAACGTGCTAATGACGATGGCTTCACCAAGATGTTGCTTGAAGGAAGAAAGGAAGATGGCACAGACAGCCACACATTGGCTCAATTTGCCATTAACAAAGTGACAGAGGCATTTCATTTACATCCTATTAGTCGTGGCAAAGCTAAGAACTTTAACTTTGGATGGACTTTCGGAGCGTCAGACGGAAAGCTTGCCAAGATGATTGGAGGTACTAAGGATTCTGGTACAGCTATTCGTGAAGCGCTTAAGCAAGTGTTCCCAGCTAAAGCTGCTTTGATTGAACGCATTACGGAAGAATGGAGAGAGAATGCTAAACGTCGTATGAACAAATGGGGACGCTTAGAATATTATGATGGGTGGGTAAAAGGATTGGACGGCTCTCCTGTATTCATTAGGGCTGAACATACAGTGTTAGTGTATGCGGTACAGGCAGATGAGGCCATCTATATGACTGCTGCCTACAACTTAGCCCATAAATATCTCTCTAGGCATTTTGTGTGGGGAGAGGATTATGTAGTTGTATGTTGGTACCATGACGAGATAACAGTGGAGTGTCGGGATGAAATCAAGAAGGAGGTGGCAACTCTTCTGGAGAAAGCGTTCGACACAGCTACAAAACATTTCAAACTTAGAGTGCCTCAAATTGGAGAGGCATCAATTGGACATAACTGGCTGGAGGTGCATTAATATGAAAGTTAATTACGACAAATACGGCAAGAAATATTATTTCAATGATGTTAAGCCCATGACATTTGCTGAGCTTGAGCAATTCAAAGAGGAGCTACAGGCCATTGTAACAGATGTATACATGGAACAATTGGCAGAGCTTGATATTGGCGCAGATGATTGTGAATCGGGAGCATGTAAAATCTGATGAAAACAGGAAGCAAGGTGGTACTAACTAAAGACATCCCCTACGACGGGGGTGTTGTTAAGGCAGCAACAGAGGGAGAAGTTGCTGGTATTGTAGTGATAAAAGGAGAAGAGATTGTTCTATTTAATCCGTTAGATACAACTGAGATTTATGCCGTAAACATTAGTTCCGTTAAAAAATTAAAATAATAATAAAAAGAGGTATTACATATGGCTTTAAAAGCACCCGCTACTACTCCGAAACGTCCAGCAGCTAACCGCGTTAAGCAAGAAGAGTTGCCAGTGGATAACTATCCATGTCGTGTAGCTCAAGTGATTGACATGGGCCGTCACCACAAGGAAGTGTGGAATGACGCAACTAAGAAGTTTGAGGTGGCATATGACAAAGCCCCTGTTCATCTTCTGCGTCTCACTTATGAATTCACGACAGAGTTTATGAAGGATGAGGCAGGGAATGAACTAGAGGATAAACCGCGTTGGCTGTCAGAGGAGTTCCCTCTATACGCATTGGACAGTGACCTTGCCACTTCCACTAAGCGCATGAAGGCATTTGACCCTGACTTCTCTCTGTATCAAGGAGATTGGGAGAAAGTGTTGACAGCTCCTTGTGCCGTAACTGTAGCACATAAGAAGAATGGCAGTGCTAAGGTGGGGAATGTCTCCAAGCCAATGAAGGGTATGATGGTGGCAGAGCTTAAGAATGAGCCTAAGGTATTCTCTCTAGATGAGCCAGACATTGACATCTTCCGTTCATTCCCTGAGTGGATTCAGGAGCGTATTAAGGCTAACTTGGATTTCGAAGGGAGCGCCCTTCAGAAGGCTTTAGATGGGCAGCCTGTAGGGCAGGTCAAGAAGGAGGAGAAAGTGGCTGAGAAGCCCGTACAGGAGGTGCAGCAGTATGCTGCCGAGCCTGATGTAACAGAGGAAGATGATGAGGATAATCCATGGTAGTGTTAACTGTGGTAGTGTGTATTCTGATTTATTGTTTCATTGGTGCAGTTACGCCGAGTTAAAATAATAACAAAGCCTCAAGGAAGAGGCATATAATAAAATGGTGATGTATGAAAATCTTCTTATTGATTATGATGTTCAGTTCAGGAACTGTTACAACCATTCCTTTTGGGAGCGTGGACAGCTGTATTAATGCCGCCCAAGAGCTTTCAGGGAAGGTTCTGACTAGAAATGCTGGGTATATTACTTGCATTTTAGATAAGGGGGCTGAATGACCCCACTCCTGGATGCTGACATTCTTCTTTATGAGATTGGCTTTGCCGCTCAACAGAAGACAGAAGAAGGATTGATTTTAAAATCCGTTGAAGAAGTGAATGAAATGGTAGATGAGCGTATTAAGGAGATTTGTGCAGCTGTATATGCTACAGCTCCTCCTAAACTGTTCATCACTGGTAAGGGTAATTTCCGACATGCCGTGGCTAAGAGCCGTGAGTATAAAGGAAATCGTAAGCAAATCAAGCCGCATTACTATTCCTACATTAAAGCTTATTTACAAGCTCAATGGGGAGCAGTGGTGGTAGATGGGATGGAGGCAGATGATGCCCTATGCATCGAACAAACTAAGAGACTTGCGCAGAAAGACACCATCATCTGTTCAAGAGATAAAGACCTCAAGCAGTGTCCCGGATATCATTACACTTGGGAGTGCGGACGACAAGGAAGTTGGGGGCCAGCTTGGGTTGATACCGCTGGATGTCTTATTCTTAAAGGGCCTAAGAAACTTACAGGAACCGGAGCGTTATTTTTTTACTCGCAGCTCCTTACGGGAGATTCTACAGATACCTACGATGGACTCCAAGGCTGTGGGCCTATCCGAGCTTTCAACATTCTCGACGGAGCAAGAACAGAAGCAGAGATGTACGAGCGGGTATTGGAGGCGTACACTAACAAATATGGCGAAGAGGCTGAAGAGCGTCTTTATGAACAAGCACAACTAGCTTACATGATTCGTGAGGTAGACGATGAGGGAAATCCGGTATTTTGGACTAAACCAGTGGGAGGAGGGAAGGGAGTTTCTGGAGACGCTCCGCAAGAGCGGGAGAAACAGTAATATAAGCGTGAGGGGTGACATCAAAAGGATGCGCTTTATCATAGAGTGGGATGAAGAACTAATTGATTTGGAGAACAAATGAAACCTTTAATCTTTAAAGATGAATGGGACAATGAAATTATCAATCTCAGTATCAAAGAGAGTGGAGATTTTGAATACCCTTTTGAAATTGAAATGAACGACGGTCTGGGAAAGAGCAGCTTATGCTTTAGCAATAAAGAGGCAGAAGCTATAGCAAGCTGGTTACAAGAAGCCCTTCACCCTAATATGGAGAATAAATAATGCTAAAAATATTATCTGGGTATGTAGATATTAGGGATGGAATTCTTACCATGGATTCTTGCCAAGTAGAGGTTTGGAGAGAAGAGGGTAATAACTGCCTGCTCACTGAGCAATTAATAGTCGAAGAGATTAAAAAACATTTTTTGGATTCAGGGGCAGATTTTAGTATTCCGGGGCATTTGGTAACAGATTGCAATTTTATAACCAAATACTTCCCACTTACCTTGGAGAATAAATGAATTGGACAGAGAGCAAATTTCAATCATTCATTAAATCAACATTACGTAAAGGCACCACTAGATGGCCTCCTAAATATGAGGTGTTAAATGCTGCAAAACGAGGAAAGCAAGTTAATACGCAAACTGGGCGTACAGCTGAGCACTATGAATGCAATCTTTGCCACCATTCTTTTCCAGCTAAGCTGGTCGTTGTGGACCACATCGACCCTGTTGTCCCTCTTAGCGGCTTTACTAGCTGGGATGATGTTATACGACGCATGTTCTGTGATGCGGTCGGTTTACAAGTGTTGTGTAAAGAATGTCACAAAATAAAAACTAAAGAAGAAAACGCTCAACGTAAGCTATATAAAAATAATAATAAAAAGGCTTAATACAATGAAAAAACCTGAACTATTTAATGATATTGAGAATCCTATTCTCCGTGCGTACAATCGTGCCATCACCGCTGTCTCCATCCATCAAGAAGAAGGGGAGCGAGCTACACGCAGCTATTTTGAGAACTTCTCTGAACAAGAGCGTCTCTCTGTAGCAGCCATGCTCATGTCCATTCAGAAAGATGCTGATGAAACTAAGAAGCGTGTGGGGGCAGAAGTAGATGCGACAACTCATTAATAATCTGCTTATGTTCTCTGTGTTCACTACTATGTTTATTCTTATCGGAGGTATGTATGTCTAATTATGTTCTGTCTTTTAAATTCGAAGGTGTAAGTGATGAAGTGGCTGAGAAGTTTGCTAAGGCAGCAGCCAGTGTTGTCAATCAGCTCAAGCAAGAAAGCTATGATGGAGTGGACAATTTACAAGTGGCAATTGTTCGTGTGGAGGCGCAAGATGCTGAAGATTGAGATTGAAGCGTATTATGAATACAATGACACAGCGTGTGACTGTTGCGAGGGGGATTGGGACCTGGTGTCCTTAGTGCTGTTTGACGGAGGGGTGGTATACCGGACTGACTGGCTAGAAGATGCGAAAGCTTTTGTCCTGGATTGGATTACTAATAACAAAGATGTGGCCTACGATTTGGAGATAACGGTTGAAGACTACCCAGAATGAGTCCCCTGTAGAATATTGCCGCAGGAAACAAGAGGAATGTTTAGACCGAGGGGACGAGAAAGGAGCGCTCGTCTATTATGAAATGGCTAAGATGTGGATGCAGAGGGAGAAGAAAGATGAGTAAGTATAACCGTGTATGTAAGGGCGTCACAATCGACGTGTATGACGTTCTGACGGCCTTTAATGTGACCAACCCTGCCCTACAGCATCTAGTCAAGAAAGCTCTCTGTTGCGGGTTGAGGGGCCATAAGGACAAGGCTCAGGACATGGCTGAGATATTGGAGAGTGCTAAGAGGGCAGTGGAGCTAGAGGGGGACCTCCAAGAAGAAGGTGAGATGGATTACGCACTTGAGGCGCTAAAGCTGCAAGCTAAAGCCCTGGGTGGAAATTATAAGAAATGGCAAGTGGAGAAGTAATATGACAACCATCGCGTATAAGAGTGGTGTATTAGCAGCAGACAGCCGTATGACTAAAGCTGATGGAACGCTTGTCAGTGACACTTACAGCAAGATTGTAGATTGCGAGGATGAAGAATATACAATTCAAGGAGAGCGTGTACTAGCGTTTGCCCTGTCTGGTGTAGCTAAAGCCCGTAGCATCTTAGCGTATGCATTGGCGGAGGGCATCACCGTAGCATCTGCGCTAGATACTGATGACTTCTTTAGTGCCATTGTAGTGACAGAGGATAGAGCCTACCACGTCTCTAAAGATGAAGATTCAGCTCAATTAGATATTCTGGGGATTGAGGAAGGAGAGCCATTCTGTTGCGGCACAGGAGGGAAGATTGCACATCACTACTTGCTACATTATGAAGTGGACCCCGTAGACGCCGTAGTGCAGGCAATTAAGAGTGATGTGTTTTCGGGAGGGGAAGTGGAGAGATGGAGCAGAGCGTAGATAATTGGCAAAGGGCGGGGATGGACCCTCGCTGGGAATGTTATAAAAATACTCCATATAATAATACTAAAAAAGAGAGAGACTATGAATTATTCGAAAGAAACAATCTCAGCCGTAATCGCCCTAAAGAAAGCGGGAGTAACACACCGTAGTATTGCTAAGCAAGTGTTTGGGAAGAAGACAGCGGCGTCCTCCGTGTGGTACATCCTTAATGAATATTATTACAATAAGCAGGAGAAGAAAGAAGGCCCACGCATCTTAATCTTTGATATTGAGACAAGTCCAGAGCTTGGTTATGTATGGGGGCGCTTTAAGCAATTCCTTGCTCCTGTTCAAGTGAAGCAACGAAGCTTTATGTTGACATGGAGCGCTAAGTGGCTGGGGGAGGAAGAGGTATTAGATGATGCGATTCCAGAATATAGGAATAAATGCGAACAGGGACAGGGCTATGGCGAAGAAGATGACCGTGAGATTGTTTCTAGTATGTGGCGTCTGTTGGATAGCGCTGATGTGGTTGTTGCACATAATGGGCTTCGCTTCGACCTCCCTTATCTCAATAGCCGTTTTGCTTATCACAATTTCGGGATGCCGTCGCCGTTTAAAGTTGTGGATACTTGCAAGATTGCGAAGAAGTATTTCCGCTTTCCAGCGAACTCTCTAAAAGAGCTGGGGATTTATTTGGGGATAGAAGTTCCTAAGCTAGACACTGATTTCCAGCTCTGGGTTGATTGTATGGAAGGGAAGAAAGAGGCGTGGGAATATATGGTGGAGTATAACCGATATGACGTTAAGCTGCTTGAAGAGGTTTACTTACGACTTCGTTCTTACGATAAGAGCGCACCTAATCTCAGCTTGTATTTTGATGATGATGCTTTACGCGACCCAGTGACGGGGAGCACGGAGGTAGTAGAAGATGGATTTGCTTACACCGCTCAGAGTAAGTTCCAAAGCTATAAGGGACCTACCGGGCATTCATTCCGTTCCACTAAACGAGTTAAGGGGGTCAAGAGTGTTAACACGCAATGATGAATACGATTTCTTTTAACTAGGAGGTGGTCCCTATCTTGACTCTTAGGAATAGACTAAGCGGAGGGGCTCCCGGGAGGGAGCTGCCCTCTTTTTTTATTTATAAATACCCCTCATACCAAGCAATACTTGCTGTAATATCCTGAGCCTGACTATCCAAGCTAGTTATACGCAGAAGATAAGCAGTGTTGGGCAGCATATACAATGGCTGCTTAAGCTCTGCAATCCCTCCCTGCCCTTGGTTGGAAGTATTCCCAATAGCGTAAGAGGTGGCTATAGTCTGCGTACCAACCGCCGTTACTGTAGGCCCAATACGCAATTGAATGGTAGAAAGGTCCCCGTCCCCAGTCAGGTCATTAACACTATACACCGGGTCTAGAGTGCCGCCTGTAAACGTAGGACCTCTGTAGATAGAAGCACTAACTCCCAGTCCACTCCTTCCTACCTCCCTCTGAAACAGATAGACAGGCAATGCTCCCACAGTGAAGATGCTGTCTACGTTAGCTCCTGCTGCCACAGCTGTAACCCTACGAGATGCGTTATAAAGCCTTCCTGTCCTAGTCCCTTCCTGAATAATAGACCCATCCCTTAAGGCCCTCAGTACACCTTCATTCCATGCCATTAAATCCCCCACACTACAACGTTAACGGTCTGTGAATCTCCTAGCGTGTTTCCAGATGCTCCCAATACCACCACACTCCCAGATGCAGCAGAAGTCGTAGCAGCCGCTACAGTGGCCACAGCAGCCGTTCCAATGGCTGTCCCCCCAGATACCACAGAGGCTTGAATGCCATACAACGTAGTGAGCCCAGAGATGGAGATAGACCATAGGCCAGAAGAAGCTGTAGTGGTGTAGAGCTGTACACGAGGAGTGGTAGCTATAGCGGCGTTGTTAAGAGTGACAACAGGAACAGTAGGCTTGCCAGTGAGCGTAGAATACGCCAAATATCCGAATGGAGCAGAGCCGCTCCCATTAGCTACAGGAACTTGACCAGAGGCAGCCGAAGCCGCCCCCTTGCACTCATGGAGGTCAGCGCCCGTCAACCCCGAATGTTGAACGTTAGCCATTCCTTCTCCTTAGCTAAGAGCGATAGCTGTGATGACACCGTTGGCTACAGTGAATGTAACCGTGGTGGAATAGGTGCCAGTAGGAGTGACACCCGTGAGGGCTTGAGAGGAAGTGATGATGGCAGCGTTAGCCGGGAGACTTACACGCTGTACAGCGCTTCCAGAGATGACATAGGTGGCGCTAACCGTTTTAGTGTTAGCAGAGTTAGCAGCGGTTACAGTACCCCCATTGCTGACAACCGCTTGAGTAGCAGTAGGAGATACAGGAGCAGAGATAGTACCAGCATTAATCTTTGCATAATAAGCCGCCATTGCGTCTACAAAGTTAGTCTTGGTAGTAGAACCAACCTGACGGTAATAGGCAGCAGCAGCCTTCGCCCAAGAGCGATGGTTCTGAGAAGTCTGAGCATTGAAGAACTTCTGACTCTCAGTACGGTAGTTATTATTTGCCATTTACTTATTTTCCTTTTTTACGTCCACCGGTTCCCCGGTTATCAGCACGATTGGCCTTCACTGAACGGGCCCGAAGATTCTTAGTCGACTGGTCCGCTGTATTTTTATTACGATGGTCCACGTCCTTGCCGTCCCCTTTCTTCACCTTCCCTGCCTTCTCCATCTTACGTCTTGACGCGTTCCGTTCTGCACGTCTCTTCTTCTGTTCCGGGGAGCCGTTGTACTTACGCTGACGTACACTGTCAGGCTTAGCCCCCTTCTTATATTGTCCTTTCGCAGGCATTAGTTCATCTCCTCTTGATATTTCCTAGCTGCGGCCTTATCTGCATTAGCACTATCCAATGCTGCCTTCCAGTCTGCCAGTGCTTTCACTGCTTCACCAAACGTAGTGGGAACATCCTCTGGATATGGAGTAGGTTCTAGATAGCGGTCAGGAACCTTGCTTACCGTATAGTTCGTTGAGCATCCGCTGAGTGTTATCGTCAAAAGGCACATCATTACAAGTATTGCCTTGGAGAGCTTCATTCAGTTTTTCCTTCCAGTCTTGACGCTCTTTAGCAATCTTCTCCTTATCTGCCTTGAGCTGTTTATCAGCTTTATCCTGTGCCTTCTTATCTTTCTCGAAAGTGTCTATGGTTTGCTGCTGAGAAGCGATTGTAGCGTCCTGTGAGGCTATTGTAGAGTGCTGGTATACCAACCCTACAGCCATCAATACAAAAGCCACTACAGCCGCTCCTAGAGCGATTTGCTTAACGCTTAAGGGCATTGAGAGCCTCCTGTGGAGATTTAAAACCATTGCCTATAGCTTGGCTCTGCCACAGCCTACGCTTCCACAGTCCATAACACACTTTATTCCCAGGTGTAGAGCAATCATATTTCTTACCATTACGCGTAATATACTTCCACTCTAATACGTATTTACTCGCCATCCGATAATCACCTTTGATGATAGCTTTCTTCACTTTAGAATTATTGAAGCCTGTTACGCCAATGTTGTAAGCCATGTCTAGTACACCAAGAGCCACCACATCAGGAGTGGAGGAAGGGATGCCATCAAACACTTTCGCGTGAGCAACAAGGCTTTCTTGAAGCTGTTTGTCACATTGAGATTTAGAACGGACCTCCCCAAGCTTAACACCTTTGGTTTCACCGTAACATATTGTAGCAACTCCAGCCCCATCATAGTATGTCCTCTCACTATACCCCTCATTATGTTTCACCACTCCCACCACTGAGGCAGCCAGAAGGCCACCTCCGATAGTGAGACGTTTAATCCAAGTGTTCATCTACGTTAACCCCACGTGTCTTAATGGATTCCAGAATAGCTTTGTGCATCTCTGCGTCCCGCTTGTCCTTCTTCCATTGCCAGTAGGCACCGCCCACCAGACCAATGAGAGCTACTAAGATACCAACAATGTAGCTCCATGATGCAAGGTCTAGATTGCTTAGCCATATAAGCATCCCTCCAGAGCTGGCCTGCCCTGCCACTACATATTTACTCTCCATCACTGTACCTCTTGGATGTTGTCAGGAGAAGAACCGAAGAACGCCTCCTCATTCTGTTTAAAGTATTTGGAGTAGTCTTGGCTGCCGTCCATATGAGCGGCTGCACGGATGCTCTTGTTGATGAGAGGGGCCACTTTCTTCTGCAGCTCTCTTGCCTTAGCCATAACGCTAGGGTTACGTTCAAATCCCGGAGCTGGGGAGAAGCGGATGCTGTTCCCTGTCCACACATAACGAACAGCCGTAGGAGTGGCTTCCTGAGTGACAGAGCCTGTCGGAGAAGCGCCCCCCATTGCTGGGAAACCTCCAGCTGGCAGGGAGGAAGAGAGAACAGTTTTATTCTTCTCCCATTCATCACGTACAGCTGGAATGAGCTTATCGTTGTAGTTAATCTGTACAGCGTTCTTAGCCCCCTCTACCGCCTCTACGCTAAACTTAGCACCATTGGCTTGTAACGCTAAGAATTCAGGGGAGGCTAAATAATCCATAGCCGCATTAAGCTGGGAAGGATTCTTCTGAGCAGAGGAGAAGTCTGAGATTCCCTGTAACACTTGGTTAGCATGGGCTTCCACTTCCTTGAACGTCTCTTTAGGGTCCACCACTCGTGGGTCTTTGTTACCTAGATTTTTAGTCACTTCCCTGATGGTATCGAAGTATGCCTTAGTTTGTGCCTGCTCTGCAGGGTCATCTGAGGTCATATTCCCCGGAGCTGCTCCCGTCATAGTACGCTTCACTAAGTCCACCAGTTTAGAACCAAATGCCGCATTGAGGGCGGTAGAGAAGGTATTCCCTGTTAACTTAGAGGCAGTGATAACCTTAGCCATATCTGGGTCAGACATAATTTCCAAATTAGCTCTAACGCTAGAGATGTCTAATTTATTCTGGTATATATCCTTAGTAATCTTGCCGGACATAAAGTCTTTCTGTGCGTCGATAATGTCATTGATGGGTTTAGTCATCGCATCAACATAATCGGCACCAGCTACACCACGAACTGGCATGGTGAGAGATGCGAAATCCGCCTTCATCTTCTCAAGCTGAGCCAGCCCCGCTTCCTGAGAAACTTTCCCTGCTGCTACATCATCCGCAAGTTGCGCAAGATTAGAACGAGTCTTATCAAAAAAGGATGTTGCCACGTCCGCAGTAGCCTGCTGAACCCGCTTACGATATTTAGTTTCCTGCAACTGGGCCTCAGCGTTGGCGCGAGATGCACGGGAAGCGGCAATTGATTCCTGAGAGGATTGAATAGCCAGTTTCTGCTGAGTGATGCCCAGCTGTTTGGAATAGAATTCCATCTGGTTAATCTGATGCTGTTGAGCCCTATATTGGTTAAGGCCCTCAGCCTGCTGCTCTGGAGTCATTCCCGGATTGATGAAACCAGCCGCCGTAGCTGCCTTCGTGTCTGCCTTAATCTGCTGGTCTACAGCTGTGCCCTGTGCCAGAGTGTCACCAATCCCCTCAGTGCCTGAGAGGCTCTTGGAGAATGTGGTGAGCTGTTCAGCCAAGTCTGGACGGTTAGCCAAGATTTCATTGTACAGAGCGCGCTGTTGACGCTGCGCACTGGCTTGGGATAGAGCTCCCTGCTCTACTGCCGCGTTGAGGGAACTCACTCTCTTAGCGTAGCCCGCAAGGGCTTTATCTGCCTGCGCCTGCTTAGCTGCCTTCTCTCCCTGAGCAAAGCCTTGAACTAGCCCTGTAGCCAAATTACCAATCCCTTGGAACAGGCCACTCCCTGCAATAGTTGTTGCTGTGGAAGGGGCAGGGGCAACCGCCTGCTGCGGCTGCACACCTCCAGACACTCCACTAACATCTGACGTATCAAAAAGTCCTGCCATTATTTACCCTTCTTATTCTCTTCCGCTAATTGTTTCAGAGCTTCCTGATTCATGTCAACGATAGCTTTAAGGTTGTCCTTCTCTTCCGGAGAAAGAGGGGCCTTATCAAACAGCGCGTTCACTTCATCATTATCTGCCCATTCAGACAATTGCATAATAGTTTTGAATACCCGCATATCCCCATCAGCAATAGACTTCTTAAGCTCCCCCATGAATATCTGTTGGGCTCTTGGGTTATGTCCATAGATTGACATTGCGGCGTTCATTACCTGTACTTGGTACATGAGCTGGTCTCTAGTTAGATTGTCCTGAGAAGCTCTGCGTGCAAACTCCTTATAGACAGCCTTAACATCCTTTTCCATATTCTCATTCAAGGTAGAAGCCTTCTTCATAAGCTCATAGTAGTTCACCTCCCCTTGAGTGGGTATCCCAAACGCCTGTGCTATGGCCTGAGTTGTGGTCATATTATCAGCAATTACGCCGCCATATGAATTGAGCTTCTGTCCATACTTAAGAATATGGAGGGCTTTGAATGCAGCTGATGTCCCAGATGCCAGATTTCCCACCTCTGTTACAACGTTTCCATAACGAACAGGAAGCGCTTCGTCAGCTAGACCCCCAAGACCAACCAAAGAACCTAATGTCTTCATCAGATTTGTAACCCTAGGGTTAGTCCCAAAGAACAGACTCCCTGCCGGGGACTCCGCAATCATCCCACCAATCCCTTCGTCGAATAGCGCGGAGGCCATGTCCAGCACCCCTTGAGGGTCCACAGGGTTCATGCTCCCCTTCACTGACAGTTCAGGAGACTTCCCACCACTGAACATCAGGCCCAAGCTGTTATTGATGAACGCGGAAACCAGACCTTGCGTTACAATCTCCCGCAATACAGGGTTCTCTGGTAATTCATCAGAGAAGGCTCTGTAGATGGTTTCAGTCCCTGCACCGTACATCATAACAAACGCAGCCCCTACCTGCAGTTTCTGCTTGGTACTAAGTACACGGTTAGTGGTGACTAAGCTGATGAACTTATGAGGGACGTTCATAAACTGAGTTACCATCGCCACAGAGGCACGGGTATATGGCATAACCCCAGCCCGGCGGTCAAAGTTACCTGTGAAATTACGTGCTTTATGGATTATGTCCTCAATCTCTGCCGGAGTAGCTTTCCCTGCTTTACCTCCCAGCTTGTCGTAATAAAAAGTCTTATACGCCATAAACTGGTTGATATGCTCCCCTAAATCAAAGCCGTACTTACGCGCTATCCCTAAGGTCTTCCTAACAGGAGATGTAATAATATCCTTAGCTGCTGCCGCTCTTGTGGTTGAGGCGTTGGTAGTCAATGTCTTCATTGAATCAATAAATTCATTATGACTAACAGCGTCTGCCATGCCGCTATTGCGGAAGGATTCCACCATGTCTAGAAACTTATCATCTCTCCCGTACATTTTAAGAACCTGATTTGACACCTGACCATTCCTAGTATGATACAAAGAGTATAATACCAAATCGTCAACCATTCTGAGCCCTTCTGCTGGTTTAATAGCAAACAGAGCTAAAGACTGGGCTGACTGAACTACCAACTGCCGAAGCGGTGCCATAACCAAGTAGAGGTTGTACACCAGAGACTTAGCAGTAGTGGTGGGACTCCAGTCAGACGCAGTTCGTACTGTACGCTCCAATCTGCCAAAACCTGCCTCACCTAGCGCAGTAGCTACCCCATTAGCAGTTCCTTTGTACAGGTCATCTACTCGGTTGGTGTATCCATTGTCCTGCGCCCTGATATACTCCCACGTGGTTCGTGCATCAGCCGCGAGCTTACTGGTTCCCTCAATCTCATCCACGGTGCGAGGAAACTTCTGCTGCCCTTTAACGGTAGGAAGAACCTCCCCAAACTGGGCCATGAAACGCGCCTTAGCTGTATCACTCCAGTTCTGGTAAGACACTCGGTCTGACAAGGCTCTGATTGATGCCATCAAGCTCTCAGAAGGAGATTGGATGTGCATATGTTCCATGCCCGCATTAGTCCCGTAAGCATTCTCTAAACGCTTGCCGCGTAGACGCTCTGCGGACATTCCCCCGGACAGCATTACCTGCCCCTCCGCTTTATCCCTGTCACCCCCACGGTAGTCCCCACGTACTCGGTATTCACCACCGGCTTTCTCTGTCATGCTCGTCATATACTTGTTGGCGCTAACAGCGTCAGGAGCCGTAGCAATAGCTTCCCAAGACACATTGCCTGAGCCGTCAGTAACCTTGCGCTCAATGAAGTGCGGGTCTTTATAGCGGACAGCATAATAGCCATGGCGATAGTTGAGCATTACATCATCCTGACGGAAAGCCCTGATATATCCTTTACCTGCTGCATTGGGGTTGATGACGTGTAGGGCTTTTACCCCGTTCACATCAATAGAGTGGGCCATTTTAGAAACAGCCTTTCCTTCAGCGTACAGGGTATCTATCTCATGACGGGACAGATTACGCACAGTGTCTGTAATAGCATCGTAGACAGTGGTATTATCGGCAACACGGGACGCTGGTAAATCGCGGGCGGCCTTCTTGAACCCTACCTCTGGAATCTCTAACAGACCGTATCCACGTTTCTCGTAATTACGAACCACAGCTTGGTTGTTAAGCCACCAGTTAGTGTCCTGTACGCTCTTCCAGCTTTCGAGCATTCCAATCTCTTTCTGGCTGAACCCTTCTGCACGCAACTGGGCATAATTCAAAGGCTGCCCTTTGAAGTTCATCTCCTTGATTTTATCATCTAAGGCTCGGACACGGCCCCAGTTTAAGGTCTTAGTTCCTTTGATAAAGTCATCGGCAGCTTTGTGCAGCAGCTTCTCCAGACGTGCCCCACGAGTTCCTGCTACTACTGCCCCTTTCATTAAGTCAGGATGGTAGATGGAATCGGGAGTGAACAGGTTAGTGGTAAAAGAGCCTTCTCCAGAAGAACCAGGAGCTTTTGAAAAACGGTCTGTATAGTTCCATTTAACATCCAGAGAACTGAACTGCGGTGCGTCCAAGTCTAAGTGGTCATAGTTATACTTATGGCTAATTTGTAACAGGTAGTCCCCATTAAGCTCAGCTCCCTTTCCGGCTAGAAGAGCGGCTTTGTCATCCTTAGATATAGGGGCGTAGTCATCCCCACGACGAACTAGGATTTCAATCTCATCCTGAGTTATGCCGTATTTACGCAGTGCATACTGAGCCTTGTCTACAGCATCTTTAACGCTAGACCACCCGCTGTCAGATGGGCCGTATACAGCTTTAATATTTAGAGGCCCCCCTTCCGCAGAAATGGAAGACATTTCTTTACGGGCCACCATGCCAAGCGTGTTCATGAAGTCATTAGTTACGTTAGCGTCTAGGGCAGCTTTCTCAGACAGTGTGAGATGGGAGAAGCCAGAGCTGTTGGAATACCAGTTGATAACGTCAGCATCAGGCATGAACTCAAAGTCAGAGTTACGCTCTGGGTGGGAAGTCTTGGAGGAGACCGACCCACTCTCTGTGGCTACTTGAGGGGAGACGCTATGTGCAATAGCATCTTCACGACTAGCACCAAAAGCACCATTTGCGATATCCCCAGTAGTGTCTTTTTCAACAGCCTGAAAAAGGTTACGAGCCATTTCTGGATTTGCATCTTTGATTACCTGTGAGAGAGATGTGGGCTGTACATCAGTAGTGGTGAACTGCCTACGGGCATTACTGACAGCTACCTCATTCCCTGTAACCAGATTCCCCTCTTGGTCGAATGTACGAGGGCCTTCTTGTTTTCCAGTTTTCCAGTCTGTCTGAGGAGACGGCCTTCTTGGGGAACCCCCACCAAACCGGGCCCCTTCCGCTAGGTCATCACCGGCTCGCAATGTTCTTGTGGCAGCCGCAGCCGTCCCGCCAACAAGTTTAATGGCTCCCAGCAACCCTGTTACATCCAATACACCAATTACGTTGGCAACAGTCCTGTCAGTGACATCAAAATCGCCTGTTTCCGTCATACTACGCACAAGGGCGAAGTTGGCGTGGTCACGCTCTTCTGGGAGGAGGATAGTGGATCCACGTTCAGCAGCCATGTCTACAACTTTCTGGAGAGCAGCGGCACGTTGTTCAAATGGGATTTTGTTAAACGCGTCTGCTGCCTCTTTTGTGGCCTCTCCGGGGAGAATTGTTCCCCAGATTTTAGATAATACCCCACCCCCTGCAATATCCTGCGCCAGAGAGGCGGCCTTGTACCCCCACACAGTTGGAACAAGGTCTTCAGCCATTCCCACATAGGTGGCAGTTTTAGTAGCGTCCTGCTCCAGCTGCATTTGATTGTAAATCTTCTGCTTTTCACGCTGGTATTCAAGGACAGTGTTAATGCCTGCTGCCCACACACCCCTCATGGAAGCTGCTTCTTGTGTCTCATTCGGAGCAGGCTTCGCTGCTTCCTGCGTACCAACCATAGCTCGTAGACGATATAAGTCAGAGTTGGGGTCGTTGATACGAGCAAGAGCATTAGCTTTAAATTCATCAGCCACCTCTGGGTTAGTCAGGAAGTCAACAGAGGAGCGACGATAGGCTTGTGTGTTATCTTCCTTAGCTGCCTTAGTCACTTCGTCAGCTGTAGGGCTGTAGCCAAGCGTGTCGTATTCATCACGAATGGTGTTGTATGTACCAGCCGTATCTCCCGGATTGGATGATAGCATTGATACATGGGCAGCAATGTTTTGGTTAGAGCTTGCGTTCGTCACCGGAGCAGCAAGCTGGTCGTCAGTTTGAAAGTCTGCCAAATCATTAGTTGCGCCTGCGTTAAACTGGTCAAGCTCTGCCATTGGTTTTCCTTATCTATATTGAAACTTAAGAGGAACTGGACCCGGAGGAGGAAGTTCCATCACTGAACAAATTAGCCAACCCCTCTCCGGCTTTTGGAGCAGCTAGGTTCATAGCCAATCCCCCAATCTGCCCGATAGCCCCTGCGGTCTGTGCAGCACTCTGTGCATTGAGGGCTCTCTGGTTAGCCGAGTAGATTCCAGATGCCGCAGTTGAACGTCCAGACATTGTAGCGAGGTTACTGGCTACATTAGAAGAGAGGGCGGAGAGAGAACCTAGTTCTCCCGAACTATCTGAGGCCCCTTGGTTAACAGCCCCTTGCTCTATCTGCGCTGCTCTAATTCTCTGTTGCCTTACCTGCTGCCTGCGCTGGTCCATCTCTTCATTCTTGCGCTGCGCCTCTGCAATATCCGATGCTTCTTTCTGAGCGCCTGCAGCCCTCTTAGACTGGCGCTGCTGTTCAGTTACACTATAAGTTGTAGCGGCTGCACCAACGGCAGCAACCACAATAGCTGCTGTTTCGATTCCGATGATAGTTCCTTAGCAGTCCTCAAGACTGTCTCCAAATACATACACCTCAAATCTTTTACCCTCGGCTTCAAAGGTATTACATAACACCCCTCCAGCCAGCTTACTGAGTTTTCCTTTAGGCCCCTCTTCAACATAAGAGAAGACGGGCTTGTCATAGCCCATCTCCCTAGCCTGCTCAATAGTTTCTCTAAGGGCCCGTCTTATTTTCTTAATAGTAGATTTATTGTGAATATACAGTTCGCAATGGAAGAAAAGAAAACCTCCAGCGTATTCCCCTCTTGCATAGAAGTCATCTCCTACGTAGAGGTCTTCAATTCTACTTTCCATTAAACGCTCCCGTTAACCATCATTACGTGCGACCAACCCAGAAGCTTAAACGATTTCTTAGGCTCTGTTTTAAATAACAACGACAGCACTCTCCCTCTACCCCTCAGCCTGTTCCTCGTGACAACCACATGGTTCCCGTCATTGAATGGAGAAGAGTTGTCCTCTGGGACCCACAGACGTGTATGTCTGTAAGCTTGGAATGTCGAGGTCCATTTGTTAGAATCTGCTAAGTTTGTCCAGCTCCACTGCCCCTGCACTAATACAGAACTGGCATTAACTGGTTCATATTCTGAATCAAACCCTGTCTCTGTCTTAATGCAATACACAGTAAGCAGAGGAGCTTGCTTCTGTCGTTGATAATCCCCGCCGCCTGTCCAGCCGGTTAGGAGGTAAGCTGCTGCATCAACACCTGTTCCATCCTTACTCACCCAGTCTGTGAACGTACTGTCTCTGTAATAAGAGAATGTGAGCTTAAGGTCCCCAGATTGCTCACTGTCTATAGTGACGAAATACGTCTCAGATACTCCAGATAATACAGAGGAATCCTGCACCACCACAGTGTTGACAGAGGAATCAACCACTGTATCTTGTGACCCAGTAATTACCTGCGTAGACTCCGTAGTCACTTTAAATGGAGGAGTTTTTACGTAGGCAACCATTCTAGGAAATGTTCCAGATACAGGTGCTACATCTGATATATAGAACGCGGATAAGTTAACATCCAGAATCAGCTCCCTAGTAGAACCAGAGGAGGACGCTAGATTATTAAACATCCATCTTACACATCGTGTATAGCGGTCGTATGTGGACTGACAAGCAACTTTATTTCCGTAGGCTATCTCATCATACAGCTCTTGGATTGTAGTGTTAGAGATGTTATTAGCGGCCCAATCCCCATACTGATTCTTAGTGACATGATAAATGCCATCCTCAGACCAATACATAAATGTGCTATCCACTAACACCACTGAGCCCGGAGAAATACATCCATATTCAGCCAGCTTGGTGGTCATGTAGTTGGTGGCAGAGAAACCGTAGCCACTGCCCCCTGTAATCTTCCAGACGCCGTTCTCAGCTACAACCATCAAGGCATCACCTACGTTAACCATTGCTGAGATGTTGTAGGCCCCATCAAGTCGTAAGAACCCGCCGTCTGTATCTACTAAGTCTGGTGTCTCAGAGGAAGTGGGGTCCCCATCTTGGTAGCATTTATAGATATCTGAAATCTTATCTACTAAGCGGCTAAACAGAACGTATGAAGTCATACGAGGAGATTCTTTATCCCCGTCAACAACCTGAGAGCTGAACCCAGCAAACCAAGCACGTCCAGCGTATGTAGCTACTACAGAGGCCCCACCGGGTGTAGCATCTGTGGGTAAGGAAGTAATTGGATATTGGAGCTCTGGGTATGTGTTATATAAATCATGTACAGCTTCTAAACGGGATGCCCCACGATTCATCGCATCGATAATGAAGAATCCCATGGGAGCTAGGTTAGTACCCAATGGGTTATTTAGATTATCTTTCTGAAAATATCGACGGGTGTTGCGGTCATCGCTGTCGTTAGCATTAGCGTACAGGTAGGTGATTAGGTTGTCAGAGTTGGCTTGAAATGTGCCCTCTTCTTCATGGAAAGAGAAGATAGGGCAGGTAGAGGTTTCAGCATCATCGCCATCACCACGATAGCGAGGATAGGCGAATGTTTGATTACGCAGATTATAAATATGAGCGTCCGTCTGAACAGAAGGTCTTACCTGTACTCCCTGTCCTGTACGAAGGTCTTGCCCGTTAATTATATCTTCTACCCCAAACATATCTCGTATCTTAAGACGGGAAGTAGTCTGGGAGATGTTAGTTCCATCGTAATCGAATGCGTATATGTCACCAGAGCCCGTGGCAGCCACTAGGATGCCGTCAACAGCTGCTAGGGATATCTTACTAGTGACGTTGTTCCCAATGTCGTAGGTGGCCTTTACAGCAGCGCTAAGCACTGTCGCTGTGTTATCAATGAAGGTGAGTCTACGTCCTGATTGTACCACAGAGAATTCACTCTCAGTGAAACCCCCCGGTTGTTTCCACACAAAGGAGTTGAACACTGGATTCTCTGCCGCAGATACATTTGCCGAGAAAGTGGCGTATCCCTCCTCATAGTCCATCCCCAATCGTCTTTCACGAGAACCATCTTTATTCAAGACCATGTTCTGTTCATCAATAGACGCATTCTCTGGGAATGTTAGTGGGGAGGCTTCTGTGATTATCCCACGAACAAAGGTGTTAACCTCAATCGCCGCTGTTTGTCTTGCCATTCTTGTCCGCCTTACCATCCAAATAAGCGTCAATCGCTAGCATAGCGAAAGACGGCGAGGTGTATAAGCCCCGCAACAGTGAAGCGAGGACGCCTTTGCCTACATTAGAGATGGTGTACATCCCCATCCCATTCCCTTTGATGAAATAAGATTTATATTCAATAATCATTTATATCCACGTCTCCCGTAGCTGGGCGAGCGGGCTCCTTTGTGGGCTCTCCATTGCTTACCGGCAAGCCATCGATTCTGTCGTACAGCCTCTTGCTCCGCCTTCTGGTCAGCCTGTTGGTTGAGTTTCATGGAAGCACGGCTCTTAGCCTCTTCCAGCAACAGTGTAAAAGCTTCCTCTGGCAACACAGGAATGAAATCATCTTCCATTAACCAGTTAGGAGTTACATACCCCATTGCCTGTATTTTAGAACTCTGGATGGTGTCCTCTACGTTCTTATTATAAGAATCAAACACCAACACCTTGTCATCGAAAGAAGTCCATACAGTGGGAGGCATATCGTTACGAATGAGGAGCTGTACACCTGAAGGGTCTTGGATGACATCGATATAATCTACAGTGTCATCATACTGATTCTGCCTACGCAGAAACTCATCTGGATAGACATACCTGACAGCTCTATACACTTTCCTGTTGTCTGATTGTAAGCGGCAATCGTAGTTGACAAAGGAGAGTTCGCTGAGGTTCTCTGGAAGGGTTACATGTGTAGGAAGAGAATCATCTCCAGAAGCAATAAGGTTGAGGAGCTGCTGATTGCCCCTCCAATTGCGTACATGCATTAAAGCGAAATATGTGCTCTTGACAATCTGAGCTACCTGTTGACTCTCCACGGTGTCGTCTATGGAGTTTACAGGGTCTGCTGAGAGGTCGTTGAGGATGTCTTGGCAGATATCCAATAAAGTGAGCTTTGCCATCTATCTCTCCATAGAAACAAAAAAGGGAGGCCGAAGCCTCCCCAGAGTTCTTAAGCACCTGCGAGAGCGCCAACAATTTTCTGATAAGTGATGATAACCTTGTCACCAGTGGTTGCACCAGTGAGGGCTACAGCGCCACCTGCAATAACAGGGGCAGCCCAAGTAGCAGCTGTAACTGCCGTACCACCAACTGTAACAGCGGTGACACCAGCAGGCTTCATAACATCGACAATGGCAGAGCCAGCCGGGATTACAAAGCGGTCATCAAGCAGAGCGGAGGAATCATACTGCCAAACAAAGGAGTTCAGTACACCGGAGCTTTCGTCCGGGCCTTGAGCACCAGTAGCAGTACGCGGGCCGTAGAAGTTGTTAACCCCTAAGCCGCTAGTCTTTTCATAAGCCATCAAAATTCTCCTTAGTAGTTAACAGCAGAAGTGATGATAACACCAAGGGTGTCAACACGCTGTACGCCCATACCGTAACGGCAGGTGGTAACGAACTCGTCACGGCGACGGTCTTTGTTACGCTCACCTTCAGTTTTCGGCATACGACGCCATGCAACCATAACAGGCTTAGTCTGGTCATCCAGAACACACATAGCAATGTTTGCTACGGCATTGGATACAGAAGTAGTACCATCAGAGAAAGTACCATGAGGCAGACGGTTAGACAGGATGATGTCGAAACCAAACAGCTGCTGAACAAAGCGCATACCGGAAGCGAGACCGCTACGGAGAATGTTAGCGCCGAAATCAGTTACATCGTGAGTGATGGTAACTAAGCCGTTCAGAGTAGCTTCAACAATCGGGTCAGCAATAAACACACGGCCAGTGTCTGGGACGTTAGCTTTATCGAAAGCCAGACGCATTGCAATGAGCTGACTCAGAGCAAACACGTTGTTGGTTTCAGTAGAAGCGATACGATGTGGGAAGCCGTTAATGGTGTTAGGGTTGGCGTTAGTCTGACCTGCGTTAGCAGTAGCCAAGAAGCGGGTTTCAAACACTTCCTGAATAGCACGAGTGCCCTCAGCAGCACGCTGAGCCATCAGTGCATCAATCTGGGCACCGTCTTCACGGAGGTCATCAGTAACATACCACGCATCGCCTTTGTAATCAGTGATGGTAAGAGTTACTTCACCAGATTCGATTGGGTTGTATACCAGCGGAACATCTTCTGCCGCATCCTGTACGGTTACAGAACCGATGGTTTTAATGTGCAGCGTAGTACCAGAACCAAAGTCGGTTACGTTGCGATAGAACTGCTCACCAAGCAGACCATCATGAAGGTTGAGCAGAATAAATTGGGAATACTGCTCTGCTTCAATGAAGGCAGTGGTGTTAGTAGTTAATTGAGCCATTTAATTTCCTTAATAATCAGAGGAGACAGGTTAACTGTCAATATCGTGTTTCCGATAAACCTCTTCCCTAATCTTCTTCAGGAACTCAATCTGGTCTTTAGATGAGGCTCCACGGAGCAACGACTTACTCGGACTTTTCAACTCGGTGTCGCGAGGGGTGTCCGGGAGCGATACTGTTGACCGCACAGGAGCGCCTGAAGGCGCAGGAGAGGAAGTGTTAAACCATGCTAATACCGCAGATGGGCTGGAGCTTGCGATTTGTTTTACGCTCTCCATAGACATTCCCAATTCAGCAGCTTTACTGGCTAGAACTTCTTTTGCTTTCTCACCATACTTCTGAGTAAGCTGGGCAGATACCGCAGAAAGATTCTGTTCGGCTAATTGCTTTTGCTCACGAGCAGTGAGAGCACGCTGTAACATTGCTTCAACAGCGCTTTCATCCAACGCCTTCGGTGCTTCAGTGGTGGTAGAAGGTGCTTCAGGTGTACGTTGGGTGGCGAACTTGGAGATAGTATCTTCGATAGACGCACGTTGTGCAAGTTCTGCTTGGAGACGCTCAGCTTCTGCCTTCCAACGTTCCGCCTCAGATTTAATCTGGGGAATGTATTCTTGGCTATGCTTTAACGCGTCAAGAGCAGTTTCAATCGAGTTATACTTAGGTTCACCGCGTTCATTCTTAATGGACATAAGCTGGTGGGCAAAGATATCCGCAGATGACGCATGAGTTTCTTCAGGAGCCTCTTGGGTAGTTGGCTTCTGTTCAAAGATATCAGACATGTCAAATCTCTCTAGTAGTTAAGTATAAGGGTTTATACTTTAATTATTATAGAAGATTTAAAGAGTAATTAATTATTATATTAAATATTATATAATTAACTATGCCCCCTAAATCCCCCATACTATATAACCATTCTTAGTCGTAAGTTCGTACAACTTTTTATTAAATATTTTTTTCTTTTTCTTCTAGCGTAGACATCATCCTCTTGATGGCTCTCGCGTAACCTACTGAATCAGCTTGTTTAAATGCCCAATTAGGGTTGTCATACGCGTTATCAGAAGTTTTAGAGGAAAGCTCCTCGTCTAACATAGACTGGAGCATCTCCATCATTCTGCGTCTCAGGAAGGAGGACGCCTTGAAAGCGTCCTGAATATCCTTAGCCTCTTGACTCCCTCGTTTCAACCCTTTAGTCCATAGCGTATTCATCACATACCCCCTGTACCAACAGATTGTTCAACAGCCAAGTCCTCTTGGGCCTGACCAGCCTGACGGGCTGTCTCTTGGTTCTCCCCAACAGCCACATTAGGACTGAAGATGTCATATCCTTTAAGACCTGTTACATCCTCAATAAACTGCGTAAGATTGATGGCAGATACGTGAGGAGCAATCATCTGCGTAACAGCTGGGTTAGAGAATACACCCATCAAGTTCTGCAGGTCTTGAGCTTGTTTAGCAAAGTGACGAGCACCTACTGGACGTAAACGGCCTGTAGCCACAATGTCTTCTTTGGTAATTGTTTCAAACAGTGCGGCCCCTGTATCCCCATCCATTACGCGGATGGTGTCACTTCCGTCCATGTTTCTACGAGAAGTTTCCAACATAGCATTAAGAACAGGTTCTAAGAGTTCAATCTCAAAGTTAGTGATTTTCTCTTGGAAGATGCGGCCACCAGCATTCTGAAGCTGTTGCACTTCGAATGCAGTTTTCTCACCGGGAGAACGAATCCCCATAGCTTCACGAGGAGCGCCTGCATACGTCTCCATACGCTGTTCTAGGAGGTTTATTTCATTGTTGGCTGCAATGACCCCATTGAGCCCCATGCCAAGCTCCTGAACGTCCCCATCGCTATCTAGATAGATACGACCGCCCGGTTCCCAATCGAAGTCTTCCACATCACCAATAATCTTAAGCATTGGGTGGACAGCAAGGTCCATAGCATCTGCTTTAAGGTTTTCCAAGTGGTCAATGCGATATTGCATACCAACGAGGTTATCCAGAGGCCCCATAGCCCACAAGTTGTCAGAACGGAAGCGCCATCCTACATGGAAGAATGGTGAAGTACCAAACCAGTTCGGAATAGGTTCCTCGTGCAACACTGCACGGCGGTCTGTAATGACAATATGAACATTCTCGTGCAGCTCACGATTGGCAATGTCATACCAGTCCCCATAGAACTCAAGAATCTCTACAAAGTCTGACATGTAGTATTCGTACATGTTACCAAAGCCATCTACTTGGAACCCTTCGTACTTATCCCAGTCCTCAATCGTATATGCCCCAAAATGCTCACGTAAGCGCTCACGGTCGTCTATTACCTTTTGCCAATAGGCTTGGTCAGGGTTAGTCTTAGCAAGCTTTGCAAGGTCTCCTAGAGTGCGTACAGAGCGTACAATCTTGAAGCTTTCATCAAAGGTAGCCGCTAACGGATTAAAAACAATATCCAGAGGAGAAACACGATAGACGCGAGGGCCAACGTATTCAGAGATAAGTTCTCCGTTAAGTTCATGGTAATTACGCTCAAAGGTTACTGTAGCGATGGCATTGCCGTAGTCGATATAGTCATACAGCAGTTTACTCATCTCAGTCTGGAAATGGCCCATACGCGTCTTATTATCCATATACGCTTTTATGGTGTCCGCTTTCTGACGAGTGGCGCTATCCATATCTGCTGCTTCCCACAACAGCCAGTTGTCATTAGGGAAAAGAGCGCTGATATAGTTTGAATGAAGGTTATCCCTAATCTGGCAAATCTTAGGGATTGTAGTAGAGTTTTTCCAAGGAAGCGTTTGGTTGGAAGTAGAGCGTGTATCAGTGGCAAAGATGTAATTACGCAGTTCTTTCCACTCATCTACTTTAACACGGCGTTGGTTGTGAAAATTGTCCCACAGACGTACAATCCAGTCCGATGCATTGTCTGGGTGTAGTTCTGAAGTAAGGCTGGCTACTTTACTTGCCATTTAAAGCTCCTGTATCACCTGCTAACGCCACCAAAGCGGCTATGGGTAGGTAGTCTATTAGATTTAGTAAAAAACGCCCCAGAACGCTTCTGAGAAGGTTTTACGGCTATTGATACGGCAGAGGCTAAACTGTCCTTCACGTCATCGTGGGCAGGACGGGCTTGTTTCAGTTCCTCTTCCAATACTGGAGTATATCCACCTTGGAAATGCCACATCTGTAAGTTTTCATAACGATACTCAAGAGCCGCAGCAATACGCTCTTCTTTAGTACCCTCTTTAGAGCTAGGGCGAAACTCATCAATAGAAATAGACATTCCATCTTTCTTGATGAAGTCTTTTAAGTCATTGACAATGATTATCTGCGCAGCTGTAACTTCTGCTCTTAGCTTCTTGAAGTTCCAACGAGAATGCAGTGAGCGTATATGCTTGTAATAGTCTATAGCTCTGTCTGTCTTAAAGCGGTCTATATCTAGAACATATACATCCCCATCAGCATCCATCCCAATCACCACAATGGCTGTATAGTCAGAGCGTCTACCTGTTGTATATGCAAAGTCTACAGCAGCATAAACATTAAGACGCTTGTCCTTGTAGTGCCAATGTCCATCATAGGAAAGATGTTTAGGGTCATAGTATTGGAACTTATCGTCAGTAATGCGGGCAGAGCCGGGGTCGTTTGGGTTGTTGTAATACTGTGCGTAATACTGAACCTTGTCCTCATACTCCGCACGGATACGCGCCAGTACCTGTAAATCAAACCCAAAAGCTTTACCATCAGGGCGTACTACACGAGGCCATATGAAGCGATTGTCAGTCTCTACAGCGTACTCTTTAATCTCCCATACAGGAGAGTAGTCTAGCACTACACCGTCGTCATCATACAGCTCATAGGTCTGCTTACGCCAAGTATCGTAGATATCGCTGGGATGGTAACGAGTTCCGCAGGCTAGAGTAAAACCGCCCGCGTTTCGGATAGAGGTAAACTGGGATGCTTTCTTACTTACATCTTCACGACCCTTCTCAGTGTACGCATTCTCAGGGACCACCAAGTCATCCGCTACGATTACATCTGCGTGCCACCCTGTGGTATTAGTGGTGAGGCCCGCTGTGGCAATTGTAGCATCACGTACGCCTTCTTGGCGTCGACGTGGATGGTCAATGTGTATCTTAGTCTCTGTCCACTTCTCCCGCTTACCTTCCTGCGGATGAATATATTCTGGGAAGTAACGCTGATACACCGAGCTTTCTAAAATGTTTTTAATAGCACTAAGCTGAACTAATGCCAGTTCCGCAGTTGCAGAGACATAGAAAATAGTAATTTCAGGATGACGAGTAATCATCCATGCGCACCAAGTAGCAACCATGTGGCTCTTCAGGTGGGCACGGGGAAGCATAATAAGTTTGTTACTGGACAGCCCTTCTCCCATTCCATAGAGATTATATTCCTGTATCCATCGATAGAACTCTTTATGAATATCCCCGTACATATAGCCGGGATGGACCAGTCTAGCAAATGTAAACAGGTCCTCTTTGGCTAATTCCCTAATCTCCTGAACAGGCTTAGGCATACGCTCTATTGCTGTGTACGCATCCCTCAACCAATCTTCCATTAAATACCCTCCAACCGTTTAAGGTCCTCTTGGAACTGTCTGTCTAAGTCAGCTTGAATACGCGTTTCTTTTTGAATATCCTCTTTGGTAGGGCGTCCTGCTTTACGCTTATCCCATCCCTTTTCGGCAATCCATTTAGCTGCGTTGATACCCTGTTCCACATTAGTTTTCTTCAAGATATTCTTAATAGCTTTAGAGCGGAGCTTTAGCTCCAACTCATAACGCCACTCATCCACATGTTTAGCAACTTCCTTGTTGCTGCACAAACGCTGCCAATGATTCCAACCCAGAAGATAGGTAGTGGCAAATTCATATTCACCAACATCTTCCATTTCAAGATAAAGACGTTTAAGGGAAGGATACACCTTCCCATTATATTCATAGTCCTCATCCTTAGTAGTGAATACTGCGTATTCCTTATAGCCAATCTCCAGGAATAACCCCTGGGTCAGGGGTATTCCATTTGATGTTTTTAGTAATGATTTATCCATCTAAACTCCCAGATAGCTCTTTTTCTAGTAAACTTTCTGCCTCTAAAAGAGGGGAGCCACTCCCAGAATACTTAAAGGAGTACGATAAAGTCCCTCCTCTAAAAGATTTATCCGATTCAATTGTAAAAATCACATTACAGATATTATCTGAAGTGAAGTAGTCTAAGTAACTCGCTGTGAAGGTTAACACGAAATCGGCTTCACCACCTATCTCTGAAAACCCACCTAAACTTTCTACAGATATGATATAATTATACGATTTAGTTATAGAGAAGCTCATTCTTTAACCTTAATGTGTAGTATATTCTGCCCAACTTCCACCTACTAATGTCAAAATCTTATTAGTTAGTGGGTTAACTGTCATTCTCCCAAATCCACTCACAATGGTTGGGTTTTTCCACGTCCCAAAGGATGTGTTAAATTGCGGACATGGGAAGAGTTGCCATACTCCCGTAGCAGCTGAGTCTATAGTCCCAGTATCGTATCTACCACCTTGAATATAAACCTGGATGTTGGTCCCTGTAATATTCAATGCCCCTGAGCCAAAGACATCTACCAATCTCAGTGTTAAACTGTCGGCAGTAGATATAGCGCCGGTAATACGACAATTACTTAAAGACCCCCCACCGGAGAAAGTAGATAGGAGCCTACAATTTCCAAAAATAGCCTCATTACTGGTGGAGGTAACAGCCCCGGTTATATGACAATTATCCAACTGGGAACTACTAGATACTGATAATGTGCTAGTAAACCTGGTATTGCTGACTTGGGCCGCCGCAGTAAGTGATGTAGCCCCTCTAACTACACAGTTGACCATTTTAGGCTCTCCTGCAAAAGTATTTACGCCATTAAGGTGGCAAGCTTCAAACTTAGGCGCACCAGACGTTACAGATACAGTGCCACTTACAAATAGAGAGCGGAACGCGGAATTTCCTGCAACACTTATACTGCCAGATATATTACCCTGTAAAATGGTGCTTGCATCATCTTGCGAGGTAAGGTTTCCAGACAACCCTACTTTTCCTATAGTGACGCGGGCATTTCCCCTAATAAAAAGGGATTTTCCTCGAATCTCTGAGATAAAACCTCCTTCTGGGGTATAACCAGCTGGGCATCCTACATTTTGCCCGTTGATTACTCCGAAAGTTGTACCCCAAGGCATAGCGCTGAAGGTGTGGTCATATAGGTTTCCGCTAGTTGGGTTTATATCTACGCACCCAATAAAACCTCCAAGACTTGTAAATGCAGAGTTATAGTATCCATACCCATTATTATTAAGGCTGGCGGAAGGATTGCTTCTCCAAGTAGTTGTAACGTATGTTGCTTCCTCGTGGACAGCGCCAATGTTATTCTTAGACCCCGAGCACACCCAAGCTAGGTCATAACAGTTATGAGCCATTAACGATGTAACTCTCATTGCGTTTGTTTCATCGGTACTTGAAGTGGAGTCCGGTTTTGTGTATGAGTTTAAACTGACACCGGAATATTCAAACCCAAGAGTTTGGTCAACCACGCCGGAGAATAAACCGCGAACATCATCAACAACTGAGTCATAGCAATCTGCTAGACGGACACCATATCCATAGTTATGGATTGAGGCCAGCATCTTTATCTTTGACCCGGAGAATCCATGCAACTGCCCGTGAACAGGATAACTGGAGTTTCTACCTTCCAAGCTATAGGTAGTAATAGTATCTATATCTTGTTCTCCAAGAGAGGTCCCAAACATCTTACCATCTGAGCCCCATGTCCAGTTTGTGTTTAATACAACATAACCGAATCCATTAGGGTCATCGTCAAATAAAGGCTTCTTGGTAACAATCTCTGACGGTTTATATATCAAGGCAAGTATGCCCCTAATCGTCTTGATACCTGTTATATCTATTCCGGTATTAACATACAGAGACTGTCCGTTGGCATACCCAGACCTGTGTACAAAGGCGCTACTGACCAGAGGAAGTTTATTTACGATTGCAGAATTAATTGCATTTTGCAGTTGAACGCTTGTCTCTCTAAGGCCTAGACCGCCTGAGATTGTTCTATCCGAAAACTTCACCCCAAAGTCAAATAAGTTTAATTCATCCTTGATAAGTCTCCAGTGGAATAGCGTAGTTCCCGTAGGTTGGCACAGAAAACCGCCATCGTCGGTAACACTCCCTTCTACAGCTACATATCTATTACCGCCTCTTGGTCCGAGCCATCCAGCGGATGCCCAATCGGAGTAGTAAGAGCTTGTAGCAACAATTTGCCCGGCATATGTGGGAGTTGTGTCCTTCAGCTCCGCATAGGAGTTAAGAATTTGCGTTGAAATAAAATTCTGGGCTGTCTCTCCCTGCTCTGTCCCAATTAAAGAGGCCCCAAGTCCCGCACTGTGACTTGCCAGCTTAATTGCTAGGTCCGCTGTGTCTGTCATTGCAAAAATGGGGACAGGGTTCCCAGCTGAGTTATATCCCTGTATACTGTCTGCCCTGGCTATGGATGGAGACATAGGGTTTATGCTGTCAGGGAAACGCAAGGTTTTCTCCCAACGTTCATCCCCTGTATTGGAGACGACATCCACATAGTTTTTAGGAACAGCTTGTGAAGGTATTGATGGCTGTGGCAGGTTTATTACAGCTTGCCCATTGACATTCATTGTACCTGTAAGACTGTCTCCCTCGACATTATAATATCTGGAATCCGCCTCACCTACTGTTAATAAACTACCAGCATCATTAACGTCAACAAAGATGTTTAATATTTTGTTCCCATTCATGTCTAGAGGCCTGGACATCATAGCCTCTCCAGCTACTCCTGTAGCATCCCTAGCGAGGAGTTTATCGTTGACATAGTCTTCAATCTTCTGGAAATTAGAATTGATGGTGGAAACGTTATAGCCTGTAGTAACATTGTTTAGTACTATTGCCATTTTTCTTTTATTCCTTTATTACTTTACGCGTAAACGCAGCTAAGCTGCACGTGCATCGAAGATGCGTCTATAGGCCAGGAAAAGAACAGGCCACATTGTATGCCCATTGGAACGGGGCTTGTTAGAGATTTTGGCTAGATGGTAATTTTTGCTAGAAATTATTGAGGGGCAATGCACCTAACCTCGTACCCCCGTACACCCCTACATCGACTTCCTGTGGACACCTGTTCAAATTTACAGTGGTGTATGTTTGTCCAGACGTCTCACGACACATTCATTCACCTGCCTCCTCCTATTTCTCTTTATGCGTCATACACTTACACAGTCTTATAGACGCACTGCGTGCACATTCACATACACTGTGTTATATACATACGTGCATGGCATCAGCCATGCGTTGATATAGCGTATCGTCCACCGGATGAGGTGGACACTACTGCGAGGAGGAACGATAGTGACTCTGAGCTACTGCTGACGCATCACAGATGCACGTTGTGTGAGAGGGCTGCTGCTATGGCTAGATGGTTAATAGAGGTTGACGCTAGTGATGATGACACCATTCAGGCTTATGCTGGGGATAGGTTTGCCTTTGGCACTGAGCATGATATGTATGTTGCTTATGTTGTCGTCACTACATTCATAGAGAGGATGAAACGTGGATAGTTTAGATGTAGGAGACACTGCTACAATTGTCTCCGTGGATAGTGGCGATGCTGTTATTGTTGGTGATGTTGTACGCCTTCTCACTGACACTATAACAGGTACAGCTTATGTGTACGTGCCACGCTTAAAACACCATGTGTTAGTAACGCATTACCAATTACAAAAAGTTTGTTGACAAGAAAGATGGTTAGTGTATAGTTAGAGACAAGCCAGTCAAATGGCCCTGCTCTTTAAAAACTTGCCCGGTGTCTTGATAGGCTCTCTATCTCTATGAGGTTTATCATGCGTACTGTTACTGTTTATCTGAATGATGTTGTTCTCATCACTATGTCCGTAAACAAAGATTGCTCTAACGCGGCTGTCTATGAATACTTAGTGAGTGAGGGCTACAGTAGTAAGATTGTAATAGCTGGTTAAGATAAGCGCTGGCGTAGCCAGCCTATCAAGGCATCGGGGAAAGCAAGCAAGGCAATCGCCAACAGTCAAGCATAAAGACGTTAAAAGCCACGGGTTGATTGCTAAATAGAATGGTGTACCGAATAGGAAACATTCTAGCTTGACAAGCAGCAAGTAGTAATGTAGTATCAGCATTATGTAACACGCTCTTTAACAATACGGCTCACACTAACGAGGAACTAATACCTGTTAGTATTCAAGCGGGGCAAGATGCGGCGGCATTGAGCAAGCCAATATGCTAGTTAAGCATGGCAAGCAAGAAATGCTATCATCCAGCGCGGAGAATACAGGCACCATCAGTCGCCCCTCAGACGCATGTATAAGAGTACATGAATAAGTTTGCAGGTGTGAGACGTATGCTCTTTACGCAGAAAACATAGAAGTATTTATGTAAGCGTAGACAATATGATGGCACATAACGTCTAGCAAGCGTTGCCCGTGTGGTGAGCGAAAGTCACTGGCTAAATGGGGAAGGTATACAAGGGCATTACTAGCGTGTCCATGTAAAGAGTAACCAGATAAAGCCGTCTAGCATAAGAGCGAATAACTCTAAGGCATGAGCAAGTAGCGTGCCTTATATGATGTTCACTCAATTAACTAAGGAAGTATATTATGTCTGCTATCGATGCAATCATTCATCCGTTCCAGTTTAAATCCACCTCCACTCAGTCCTACAGTGGTGTTAAGACGATTCGCTTAGGGGGCCGGGAAGTGACTTACTTTGACACTAAACAGAACAAAAGCGTTACCCGTTCAATCGGCGGTATTTTGGTGGCAGTATCTCACCGCATTCGTACCGGCAAGACCGATAAAGACAAGGCTAACGGTCATATCGCGTACAAAAAGAATCGCCGTGTGTGGGACAATGTAGACCGCGTGTGGGTTAAACAGTAACACTTAACAGAGCGCCTTAATCAGGGCGCTCGATTAAATGCTATCATCATTCGCCGGATGATTATAAAACTGAATTGACAGTAGCCACTAAACTGGTTATTATCCGGCATTCTAAACAAAAGAGGAAATTATCATGGCTAAAACTACTATCGAAACTCTCATTGCTTCCATCAATACCATCCGTGAATCAGAGCGTATCAGCAAGGCTGAATTGTCCAAGTTTAGCCGGGAAGCGATTGCATTCGTCATTGAAACTAAGGACGTGCGCCCTGTTAACATGCTGTTAGGAGTGGATGAAACAGGCAAGGCCATATTGTCTCCGGCTAACCGTCGTATCGCTAACCGTTTCTTTAAGGAATTCACCCCGTTCAGCGTAGAAGGGGACGTGGATTCTCAAATCATCTTCGGCAAGATGAAAGGCAAACAGTTTGACAAATATGCAGACAAGGTAAGTGCATTCCTCGCCACTCCTGACAATGACATTTGGTCTTGGCAGAAGGACAACGTACAAATGGAACCGAAGCCGGTAGACTACGTGTCTAAGCTCACCAAAGCCACGGAAAAGGCATTGAAAGACGGGCATGTATCAGCTATTGACGCCCTCAAGGCTGTTATGGCTGGCGGTATCAGTGTAGATGATTTGCTTGCCCTCACTGGTGAGCTGGCAGCACAGGCACAGGAAAAGGCAGCGTGAGAAAGTTTAAAATAGTATTCACCGACGGCGGGTATGCAATTATATCCGCCTACTCAATACAACATGCCCTCGACTTAGCGGATGGGGGCGATGTATATCACTACAAAGTTAAGAGTGTAGAGGTATTAGGATGAAACGCGGCGATAGTGTACGTCTTACCAATGGCAAGGACAAGGGGACTGTCCTGCTTTCTCCCCGTGATGTAGATGGAATGACTATGTGTATGGTGGGTTGGGGGTATGTATCTACTAGCGAGCGTATCCCTCCCCGTTACACGTGGGAACGTATTGAGGATTTAGTATTATGCTAATGCTTTACATCTTAGGCGTTGTAATGGTGCTTGCTGTTATTGCAGACATTGCATTGAACGCGTACATCATTAACAAGTTTCCAAAGGAGGATGAAGATGAACATCACTAATTACAATTCCAATCTCACTCCCTCACGCAATGAGAAGTCATTACCAAAAAGTATGTATCACGTATTCGATAAGGCTCAAGCAAAGCGTGAGAATCTGCAGGGCGGTATGTCAGAGCATAGCGCCCACATCTATTTCCCGTATACACCAGCGGCGACAGCCTTTTGACCTTCTTCCCTATAGCTCATTGCATAAGTGGGCTATGTGGGAGACGTCCCAACAATTAAACAATTCCTTTTAAACAATGCTAAAGCAACAGCGCTAGTAAGAATGCTATCATCACGATGGCACATTACATCCGCTGCGTAACAGAGTGCCACGTATCGGAGAGAAAAGCCCGTTGACATAATAGACGCTATATAATTAACTAAGGGTATTCGGTAGGGGTATCAATGCCCTTTATTAATTACATAGGAGACCAAAAAATGCTGAAATTCATCTTTAATCTCATCGTTATTACTTACTTCGCAGTATGTACTGTTGGATTCATTATCTTTAATTTTCTGATTGGCACGGCAGTCATTAAGTTTGCATTCTCTTTAGTATTCGGAGGTGTTAAATGGTTGTTTGGATATTAAAGCTAAAGACCTACGACCAATACGATTATACGCAAACCTTCGCTACTAAAGAGGAGGCTCAAGCGTACATCAATCGTACTGACCGCCATTATTACATTCCAGTGAGGGCAGAACTAGTCCTCAAGCTGAAAGGGGATTGATATGTACATAAAGAAAGTGTCACCAGAAAAGGTTATGATTAAAGACCTTAAACCCGGAACTGTATTCTCCCTTGACACAGGTAGTACGTGCCTAATGGTGACTGATTACGTAAATCTTAAACCAATCCAGCAAATTGTAATACTTAAAGGGGATTACAGTGTGCAAAACTTTTGTGCCGAAGAGTTAGTAACCGTTCACTATGGTGCTGAACTTATTCTGAGGTGATTGATATGCTATGCAAAGTTATTGGTGTCCAAAGACAGGACAACAAAGAGTGGATAGGACGCACTGTATGGCGTCTAGACGACGTTAAAGCAGGCACTGAATACCCTACAGCCATTGTTAAAGAAGACGGCTGTCGTTGCGTATACGGCGCTGAGGTAGTGATGTTCCATCCAGATGATTTGGAGGTGATTGATGCCACGTATTAAACCTCTCTATCAATGGCCTCTCACGGAGGGCAAGCCATTGAAGAACGAACCATCCACTAAGCGTACTACCTTCAAACAAGGTGGTAAGAAGTTTAAACAATCCTCCCCGCCTGCTCAATTGCCTAGCTGTAGTGTAGGGCAAAGCGATGTACACTATGGAAGTCATAAGGCAGGGAGCAAACAAGTGGAACAGGAAAGAGCGAGGCTCAAGATATGACGGACATATATTATAAACAATTCCTTTGTACGGAGACTTACCAAAACTTTACTGAAGGTAAAGAATACAGTTTCCACTGGTCCGGTTACAGTCAGCTATGGGATACTGTGGACGATATAGGTAGAAGTGTCCGATTGTCTGTAACAAGGGAAGATATATGGGGAGATGTGTTTAAAGAAATCCCCATTGAAAGGAGCCTAGAAAACAAATGACCTTCTCCTTTGAATACATAGCCCGCCGTATTGCTAAGAAGATACAAGACTGTTTCTATTCCAATACGGAATTCAACATCCCTGCGCTTGAACTAAAGGAGATGTTTAGTAATAACAAGTGTGCGTATTCAGGGAGAACAATGTCTATTGACCCCACTAAGGATACGCTTGTTACATTTGAACGCATCAATCCAGACTTAGGCTACATCTCTGGTAATACTTGCTTAGTATGTAAGAGAGCCAACCAGCAAAAGGCCATGCTTGACGCATTCTACAAGGATGATTTCATTCCGTTAGAAATGAAAATTAAATTAATGCGTAAGGCTCTCTATCAATTGGAGAAGAAGAAATGATATGGTTTAGCAAATCTAACGGCCTCTACTATAGGGGAAATTCATGCACTAACATAGTAGAATGCAGTCGAGACAAAAAGATATGGAACCGCAGTGCTTACTCCTACGGGGAATTCATTGAAGCGACTAAGAAAGGTCGGCGGCTAATTCCTCAAGGACAACATGAAAGCTTGGAGAATATCTACAGAAACAAATACAACCGTAAGTATTACAAAGTAAGCCGGGATAGGGTGTACCTCTCCGAGGACAAAGTCGTTTGGTATCCATCGGTATTTACTGTCCGTAACCTTGAAGAAGATACAGATACCTTTGAGGTTGTAGAACATCCACCAATTACGCTGGAGAATAAATAATGATATTCACCAACAAAAAGACTGGTGATGTACGCAAGCTGGTCAAGGAAGGAAATGCTATCATCCTGCTTATGCGTGATGGTGAAGGCTGGGAGTTGCTCTCTGAGAACGCAAGTGACTCGGAGCTAACAGCTCAAGCATTCCTTAAATATCTAATGTTATGGCATAAGGATAAAGGGTATGAAAGAGTATGGCAGCAACGGTTCTATCTCTTCGAAGATGCGGTACAGTTCCTCCTTCGTCT
>OGWW01000172.1_pt1 | contig 44702 bp, 34 predicted proteins | sample 1576131 | NCBI WGS metagenome assembly OGWW01 (sample SAMEA3541576, study PRJEB24748) | human gut metagenome | biome: human gut; feature: human-associated habitat; material: faeces | place: China | collected 2012 | reverse complement strand
CATTGCTAAATTATTTACACGTAAATAAATATTTTTCTACACGTAAGTAAGAATTTCCATACACGTAAATAAATATTTCTTTACGTGTAAGTAATTCAAAAAACATAGGTGTTTTTTATAGGCATATCAGCAATAGGGAGTGTCTAAACTATCTTATCGCATCGGTCTTGATATATATAAACAAATTAGCCAAATTGCCTTTGTAAACAATTAAATAGATATAAATTTGTAATAAATACAATATTTTTGCTTGGTGCTTGATAATAAATACATATCTTTGCAAACGAATTAACCAAATCAAGGTTGTTTGCTTGCAGTAATTGACAGCAAGAAATGTTGTTGCACTGCAGCTATTTATTCATTTTAATAAACAGGATATAACATTTTAAGATTAGACATTTATGAACAAAATTGCATCATTAGTACAGTTCGTTCTCGAACTGGCAGCATCGCTGAAAGGTTTAGGTATCCATTTAGTGCGTATCGCAATCTTTATTATCTTTATATGGATTGGTGGTTTGAAATTCTGGAACTACGAGGCAGAAGGCATTGTTCCTTTCGTTGCCAACAGTCCGTTTATGAGCTTCTTCTATGCCAAGGACGCACCTGAATACAAGGACTACAAGCTTAAAGAGGGCGAGTTTGACAAGGTTAAAAATGAGTGGCACGAGGCAAATAACACCTATACGTTCTCTCACGGATTAGGTTTGGCTATTATGTCGTTCGGCATTTTGACATTGCTGGGCATTTGGTTCCCAAAGATTGGCTTTGTTGGCACAGGCTTGGTTATAATAATGACCTTCGGTACGCTGTCCTTCCTTATTACCACACCCGAAGTATGGGTGCCCGACCTTGGTAGTGGCGAACACGGTTTCCCATTATTGACAGGTGCTGGCCGATTGGTAATCAAGGACGTATGTATTCTTGCCTCGGCAGTTGTTGTGCTTTCAGATTGTGCACAGCGAATTTTGAAGAAGAAATAGTAAGTCCGATACGATTCAAGAATAATAGAGAAAGAAGCAGAATATGGTTGCTGCTTCTTTCTCTGTTTCTTATTAGAAGCAGCCGAAACTGTTTGTTGGAAACGAAAAGAGGGCACATCAAAAACAATTTGATGTGCCCTCTTGGGTTTCAACGGTTAAGGAATAACGCTTATTCGCCCGTGCCGCTGCTTTGATATGGCTGACTTCCAAGGTCTTCGTCCATCTCCATATTGTTGTCTTTCTTCTTGCTCTTGTTTGTGTTACCGAAGTTCCAAGTAAGTGTGAAGCGGAAGGTGCGCCCAGAACGCCAACTCTCTTGGTAGCGTGTGAAGGAGTCGCTGCTGGTGTAAGTCTTCCATTTGCGTGTGTCGAGCAAGTCGCGGCAGTTTACGGATAGCACCAACAGTTTGTTGAAGAAGCTCTTTCTAAAGCCGAAATCCACACTGCCACTTGGCGACCTGTAACCTTGTGCCAAGTTCTGGCGGCTGTTGTAGTTGCCTGTCAGCTGTACCGACATGTCGTAAGGCAACATCAGACTGGCTTGCATACGTGCATTCCACGTGAAGTTGCTGTTGCCTTGCCCCGTAATGGTTTGTCCGTCGATGTCGAAGCTGAAGCCATCGAGCTTGTAGTAGTAGAAGTTGGCAGAGGTAGAGAGGTTCAAGATGCGGAACAATCTGTTTCTTGCCGTAAGTTCCAAACCTGTCGATGTGCTCTTGGCAACGTTGAAGTTGGTTTGATAGAGTAAGCCGTCGGTAGAACTGCGGTAGGTAATGCGCTGCATTACGTCGGTAGTTGGGCGATAGTAAGCCGATACGAGCAAAGAGTGTTCGCGCCATGTGCGCAGGTAGTTCAGCGAGAACGAGTTGCTGTATTCGGGTGTCAGCTCTGGGTTACCGAACGATATGAGGCTGGCATCGCTTGTGTTTCGGAACGAGTTTAGCTCTCCGCCCCATGGTCGGCGCAAGCGACGGGTGTAGTTCAGTTGCAGTTGGTCGTTCTCGGTGAGCTGATAACTCATGAAGATACTTGGGAAAAGCTGGAAGTAATCTTTCTTAAATGGCTGGTCGCGCAAACTTGCATCGTGTTCCTGCGCCCACGAATAGCTCTCCGTGTTCACCTTCCAGTATTCGCCGCGGAGTCCTGCCATCAAGCCGAACTTGCCCGAATTGTACGATAGGGTGGTATAAAGGGCGTGAACATCGTTCTTGTATATGAAGCGGTTGTAGTAGAGCTGGTCTTCCACAAGGTTATAGCCTGCCCAGCTGTTGCGGTCTACGAAGCTTTCTTGCGGTGTGTTCTCTTTCGACAGATTGGCTTGATAGCCTGCCTGAAGTTGCATTGCTTTTGAGATTTGGTTCTCGTAATCGAACTTTATTTCCCACGACCTGTTGTTTACATACATAGGTCTGTACTGGTAGCTGCCACTGGTACTGGGTGCTGCAAGCGGATAGCCTGCTGCGTCGAAGTAGGTGGTGGAGTCTTGGAAAATGTTTTCGTTATCGGCTTTCCATTTGTTGTAGCCCACGCTGAAGTCGAAGTAGTGCTTGTCGGAGAAGTTGTGTCGATAGTCGAATTCGGCGTGCATCATACGCATATCGTTGTTGCTGCTTGTGCTGCGGTTCATTAAATGGCTGTTGAGCAGCGAGCCGATGGTTCCATATTCATACGGTGTAAGGCTGCTGTTCTTGTGGTTGCCGAGCGTAAACATACCGCTGAGCGAGATGTCGTCTTTCTTTGTGGCGTGCAATGTTATGCCTGCACGTGTGAAAAGGTTGTTGCCTTGTCCGTTGTTGTCGGCTTTGTATCGTTGGTAAGTGTTTGTGTTGATGTTGTTCTGCTCGCTCCAAGAGCCGCCTTCTCTCTTGCGATGATGATAGCCTACATTGGCGTAAGCGTCGATGAGAGAGCTGTTGTAGTTGATGTTGAACGATGTATTGGCTCCGCCGCGTGTGTTGGCACCTGCCTGAACGCTGCCATAATAGCCCGCCTTGCGGTCTTTCTTCAGTACGATATTGATGATACCTGCCGACCCTTCAGCCGAGAATTGAGACGAGGGATTGTCTATTACTTCGATGCGGTCGATGCTTTCGGCAGGCAATTGTTGCAGCACGGTGGCGCGGTTGTCGCTCGTAAGTCCTGAAGACTTGCCGTTTATCCATACCTCGACACTAGAATTTCCACGCAAGGAAACGTTGCCTTCGTTGTCTACCTCTACGCTCGGAATGTTTTCCAGAACGTCGGTTGCCACTCCACCAGCGTTCGATATTTGTTGGTCTACGCTGAAAGTCTTGCGGTCTACCTCCAATTTCATATCTGCCCGCTGTGCCGTTACCACCACTTCGTCGAGTGACTTGGCATCTTCGGACAGATAAAGTGCTATGAAATTCTTGTTGGGCGAGGTTGCTGTAAGGCTGAATGTCCTTACAACATCTTTATATCCCATACCGCTTGCCGTGAGCGTGTAGCTGCCGTTGGGAACATCTGATATAATGAAATGTCCGTCGGTATCGGTTATAGCACCTTTTAGAATCTTGTCGCTTCCTTCTTTTCTTATCACGACATTTATAAACTCTAATCCCGTGTTAGACTTCTTGTCCAACACTCTGCCCTTCACAGAGCCTTGTGCAAACGCTACCGTTGTATTCAATACGAGGAGTAGCAAAAACGAAATAATCTTGTTCATAATATTATCTAAGACATTTCGCGTGGTTAAAAGTTTAACAGAAAACGAAAAAAAGTATGCAAATAACTATTAAAACACTTTTTTTTGCTATCTTTGCATAAGAAATAGCTGCACTTGGCTATGTCTGAAACACAATGCCCTTGTAGTTCAATGGATAGAACGCGGCTCTCCTAAAGCTGAAATATGAGTTCGATTCTCATCGGGGGTACTCTTTACTAAAGTCTAAACATTTTGATTTAACAATTCCGCAGTATGCTTGGAGCTATCATAGGAGATATTGTAGGTTCACGCTTTGAATTCGGACCTGCACCAGAAAAGGATTTTGAACTGTTCACCGACGAATGTTCTTATACTGACGATACTATCTGTACTGTTGCTATTGCCGACGCTATCTTGAGTGGGCGTTCTTACAAAGATGCTTTGTTGGATTGGTGTCATCGTTATCCAGCTCCGATGGGTGGGTATGGCAATATGTTTTACGATTGGTTGCACGAAGACAATCCGCAACCTAAGGATTCGTTTGGAAATGGTTCTGCCATGCGTGTCAGCCCAGTGGGTTGGCTTTTCTCTGATTGGGAGGAAGTGATAGCGGAAGCCAAGAAGACGGCGGAGATTTCGCACAACCACGAAGAAGGTATAAAGGGCGCACAGTGTGTAGCCGAGGTGATTTGTTGGTTGCGGCACATGCGCTTTACCAAGCCCGATGTAGAACGAAAGGTTGAGAAATTCTATGGATACGAGTTGCTTTCGATGCGCGATATACGCAAGATTGGTGCGCAGAATCATTTCGATGCTGCTTGTCAGGAAACTGTGCCGATGGCGTTGCGTTGCTTTATGGACGCCAATAGTTTTGAAGAAACCATACGCTTGGCTGTGCTTTGCGACGGTGATACTGATACGAAAGCGTGTATAGCGGGTTCGGTTGCCGAGGCTTATTATGAAATTCCTGAATGGATGGCAGAGAAAGCCTTCAGTTATTTGCCCGATGATATTCTGGAAGTTCTTTCCCGATTTTACGACAGAATACAGTCGGATATAAACAAATAAAGTGGCAATGTATTTGCCTCGTGAATCTATTGGTTGGGCAGAATGAAAACTATATGACGTCTCAGTTCGAGGAATATGACGTCTCAATCTAAGAAATATGACGTCATATTTGAGCGAATATGACGTCATATTCTTCCAAATATGACGTCATATTTTTTTGGAGGTTAAATCGAACCATGAAAAAAGGCTTATCGCTTGATAAACTTCACAGTCTGATTTCCGATACCTACAACATATATACCGGGAGCAAAGTTGTCGATGTTGAATGTGATTTGCGAACCGTTTACAACAAAATTGCCCATACATGCACCTGTGGCATTGAATACCTGCAATGTCTTTCCGCTAAGACCTGCAGGAAGGTCTACTGTTAGTTTATTGCCGTTGAGATGTGCTTGGAACGACTTGCCCGCACTTGTTCGAGCATCGGCAATATTGTTGGGAGTACCAGTAGGTTCGTATGTTATTTCCGATTCGTCGCTCATTTCGCGTATCGGAGCGTGTTTGAAGAATTTCTCCATTGGCAGTTCCTTGAAGAGCGTGCAGTTGAGCGGACCTTGGAGTACCCATTCGGCTTCGGTGGCTTCGAGAGCCATGAAGGTTTCAGAAGCGAGTTTGCTCTTGTCGTATTCATACTCTTTGCCGAAGCCGTTGCTGCTGCCATGCTTGTCTATGTCGCCATCGTTGTCGTAGTGCCATGTCCAAGTAATTCTGTCTTGAGGCGTATAGTTAGGGCCAGGAACTTTCTTTATTGATACCCGACGACCTTTTTCATCATACTTGAATTCCTCTTTCCATACGAGTTCGCCGCCAGGGTATTCCTGACTGACACAGATAACGTGCCCTGCTTCATCGTATTCCACCTTGCAGATACGTCCCACTTCCTCTTCAAGCTTGTCAGAAGGATAGTCGAACTGGCGAATATCGACACGGAGGAGGCGCATTTGGTCGTCGTATACGAAGTTCATTTTCACGTCCTCGGTAAGCGTTTCGTCGTTAGGTTCGGTACCGTGGCGTGTAGCACGAGTGTATTCAGTTACGTATCCGTATTCGTTACGCGTATATTCGTGCTTTGAAGAAACGGTAGACGAGCTGTGGTCAGCCTTGACCGCCACCTCTTCTTTCTTAATCATATAGCCCTGCGGGTTGTATGTGTAGTTGTAGACGAAAGTTCCGGGCTGCTTGCTCAAACCGTACTCTTCTCTGACAAGGCAACCTTTCTCGTCGTAGATGTACTGCGTAAGTTGTTCGTCTTCCGAATCCTTCCAGTCAATCACCTTCGCCATTCTGTACTTGTAGACGTTGGGGTCTGCACGGAAATAGTTAGGAGCCATCTTTACTTGCGCCGTGGCTATTTGCGCTGTGGCAAGCATTAAGACTGCCACCGTCAAACGTAATAGTTTTTTCATTGTTGTTTTAAATTGTTGTGGTTTATTAATGGATAATGGTCGTATCGTACTTGCTGTACTTGAAAGCAGTTCTTTCCTTTCGTGCCGTCCGTACGACCATTGTAAGAAAGGAACTCCCTTGCGGAGCCCCTTTCCGTGTTACTGATTAATTCTTCTTGACAAATTTATACTTGAAGCTGACTTCCTTCTTCTTGCCTGTAGCGTCTTTAAGACCCGTGAACTGAATAACGGCATAACTGCCATCTTTAAACTTCACCAAGAATACAGGAGCCTTCTTTGGGTCTGACTTCGACATTGTGAGCGCATACTCTCCCATTGTTCCTTTCACCTTGTGCATCCAGTAGTAAAGTCCCATGTTTACGTAGCTCTTCATATAGCCCATTACGACAGGATTCTTCATCATTCCGGTCATGTCATAGATAAGATAAGCTTTTATGTCGCTCACCCATTTCACATTTGTCGGCAATGTCTTGATGGTTTCTATATCTGTCGTGTCGGTCATGCAGGCTTCAGCACCGTTAGTCCTTACATCAAAGACGTGGAAAGCCAAGTGCCACTTATCGGGTGCATTCGATGGTTTTCCCTCTACCGTCTTCGTTACATCGTACTTGCCGAAGAGGTCTTTCTTCTTGCCAGCATCAGAATATGTGCGCCATTCCTGTTCGCTGACGTCATCTTTCATAACAGTCTCACCTGTCTCAAGATTTACATATACCCACTTGTCATAACCCTGAAATGCCTTTTCTTGCGTAATAAACGAAAGTGTTTTTGTCGGTACGTCTTTCGGTTGCTCAGGCTTTGGTTTGGGAGTTGGGTCATCATTGCTACATGATGAGAATAACAAAACAGTAAGGCACGATAATGCCATAAATGATTTAAATTTCATAAATAATAGCGTTTAAAATAGTTGAATTAAATGTATCGGGTGCAAAATTACTCAATAAGAAATTGTTTTACAATACCTTGTAATTAGTATTTTGCCAATCTTATAGTAGGTATTGGCAAAACCTTAGAGTAGGTATTGGTTTGAGTTTGTATTTTCAATCAGCAGCTTTTCATTTGCAAAAACAAATACCAACGCAGAGGAAACCAAGTAAACATAGGGGAAGCGAGCGTTTCCTTATCCTAACAAATTAAGACAGAAACGCTGCATTTACCTGATTCTCAAAGATAAAAACGAATAAAAAACTACGATGCTATCTGCGATAAAATAAATTTGTAATACAAACTATACCTACTTGTGATTAATTATTGTAGGTATGTTAAGGACTATTTCGCATAGGTAAAGAAGTATTTTGATATTCCATAAAGCGGAATACTCTCCAACCAATCCTGTGCATCGTAGCCTTTCATTGATATACGCAGTCCTCTTAAATCATAGTTTGGGTGTTTGTCAATGTAAGTTCGCATAGAACGCGACTTAACGTTTTCTTCTGCTTTTACTTCGATAGGGATAACTCGTTCTTCCGTTTGTATTGCAAAATCTATTTCTGCTGGTGTGCTATCGCTACTCCAATAGTAGGGCAGCATTTCATTTGCTACGAGTTGTTGCAGCACAAATTGTTCGGTAAAAGCCCCTTTAAATTCTTTAAAAATGTTGTCGCTGATAAGCATTTGCTTTGCAGGAGCGTCCACCATACAGCCAAATAAACCGCAATCGAGTAAGAACAGTTTGAATGCACTTAAATCTTCGTAGAACTTTAAAGGCATTTGAAGTTCCTTTGCACGGTTTACTTTATGGATAATACCAGCGTCGATGAGCCACTGAATAGCCAATTCAAAGTCTTTTGCCCGTGCACCTTGTTTTATAACACCATAGACAAACTTCTTGTTTTCTTTTATTAATTGCGATGGAAGGTTGTCCAACACCTGCCCGATACGAATGCTTTCCACCTTGCTACTATGTTTGCTGATGTCGTTTCGGTAGGCTTCTAAAATCTCGTTTTGTAGTTTTCGCACCTCTGCCAAATCGTTATTATCAACGAAACACGCAACAACTTCGGGCATTCCTCCCACAAAATAATAATAGCGTAGCTGCTCTATGAATTTCGGAGCAAACGTTTCCACCATCTTCCAATCATTTCCACGGAGTATTTGCACTAATTCGGCTTTCCCGTTTGCCTCTAAAAACTCTTCAAAATCAAGTGGGTGAATGGACAGCATATTTACTTTTCCGACAGGAAACGAGTTGCCTTGTCCCAGTGTAATGCCCAATAGCGAGCCCGCAGCCATAATATGGTATTCGGGTATTTGCTCTTGAAAGTATTTTAAGCTATGCAAACCGCGTGGTGCTTCTTGTATTTCGTCAAAGATAATAAGTGTTTTGTGTGGCTCAGGCTTTATTCCTGATATGGCTTGCACCGACATTAGAATGCGTTGAATGTTATAATCGGCGACAAACAACTCTTTTGCAAGTGGTTCGGCATCGCAGTTTATGTAAGCTACATTTTCATAATGGCTTTGCCCAAATGTCTTCATCAGCCACGTCTTACCTACCTGACGTGCGCCAAGAAGTATGAGTGGCTTTCTGCTTTCGCTTGATTTCCACTGCTCTAACTGCTTTAATGCTTTCCTATACATAGCTTTCTTTTTTGCAAAAATACACTTTTTCGATGATAAAAACAAAAGATTACCATATTTTTTCGATGATAAGAATAGAATAAAACTACATTTTTTCGAGGATAAACCTATTTGAGAAGGTGATGACACTTGAATTTTGCCACCTACTTAAAAACGAAAAGACGCACCCATACCGGTGCGTCTTTTTGGTTTATATAATGCGTTTGCTATTATATACGATGTATTTGTGCTATATAATTAATGTGGAAATGTGCTACCAGATGCCTGTTTAGCCCACTTGACTGCCAGGCTTCACTTCGCCGAGTGTGGTGGTTACGCTGAGCGAACCATCGAAGTTTACAGCCGAAAGAATCATACCTTGACTTTCGATACCCATCATATTGCGAGGTGGGAAGTTGGCAACGAAGAGCACATCTTTGCCGATGAGCTGTTCTGGCTCGTAGAAAGCAGCAATACCGCTGAGGATTGTGCGCTCGGTACCTGTGCCGTCGTCGATTGTGAACTTCAGAAGTTTCTTGCTCTTCTTTACTTTTTCGCAGTGCAGAATGTGTCCAACACGAATATCGAGCTTCTCGAAATCGTCGAAAGAAACGTCTTTCTTGATAGGTTCTGCCACATAGCTGGCTGCTTCGTTCGCCTTTTTGGTGTCTTCGAGTTTCTTGAGTTGAGCGTCGATAGCTTCGTCTTCAATCTTCTCGAACAGCAAGTGTGGCGCGTTCAGCTTGTGTCCTGCTGGGATAATATCGGTGCTGCCGAGCTGTGTCCAGTCGTATTCGGCAAGATTAATCATATTGCGAAGTTCCTTACTGCTGAAAGGAAGGAAAGGCTCGAAAGCAATGCTGAGGTTGGCAACCAGTTGGAGCGAGATGTTCAAGATGGTTTCCACACGTTTCGGGTCGGTCTTCCATACCTTCCAAGGCTCGCATTCGGTAATGTAGCGGTTGCCTATTCGTGCCAAGTTCATTGCTTCTTTTTGTGCTTCGCGGAACTTGAACACGTCGAGATAGCTTTCTACTTTCTCCTTCACGTCTTTGAATTCCTGAATTGCCTGACGGTCTACGTCCTGCAACTCGCCACACGCTGGAACAACGCCGTCCCAATACTTATGTGTCAGTTGCAACGCACGGTTCACGAAGTTGCCATACACTGCCACGAGCTCGCTGTTGTTACGCTCTTGGAAATCCTTCCACGTAAAGTTGTTGTCTTTCGTTTCTGGCGCATTGGCAGTAAGCACATAGCGCAGCACGTCTTGCTTGTTAGGGAAGTCCACCAAGTATTCGTGCAGCCATACCGCCCAATTACGGCTTGTAGAAATCTTGTCGTTCTCAAGATTCAAGAATTCGTTTGAAGGCACGTTGTCGGGCAAAATGTAGTCGCCGTGTGCTTTCAACATACTTGGGAAGATGAGGCAGTGGAACACGATGTTATCTTTTCCGATAAAGTGAACAAGGCGTGTTTCAGGGTCTTGCCACCACTTCTGCCAGCTGCCGAACTGTTCGGGGTTGCTGTCGCAAAGCTCTTTGGTGTTTGAGATATAGCCGATGGGGGCATCGAACCATACGTAAAGCACTTTTCCTTCGGCTCCTTCAACAGGCACGGGAATACCCCAGTTCAGGTCGCGCGTCATGGCACGAGGCTGCAAATCCATATCGAGCCAGCTCTTGCACTGTCCGTACACGTTCGGACGCCATTCCTTGTGGTCGTTCAAAATCCATTGCTTCAGCCATTCCTGATAGTCGTTCAGTGGCAAATACCAGTTTTTGGTAGCCTTAACCACTGGCTTTGAACCTGAAATAGTAGACTGCGGATTGATGAGTTCCATCGGACTGAGGTCGCTGCCGCACTTCTCGCACTGGTCTCCGTAGGCATGCTCGTTGTGGCAATGCGGACATTCGCCCACCACATAGCGGTCGGCTAAGAACTGCTTTGCCTCCTCGTCGTAGAGCTGTTCGCTTTCTTGCTCAACCAGTTTTCCGTCGTCGTATAGCTTACGGAAGAAGTCGGAAGCAAACTTATGGTGGGTTTCGCTCGTGGTACGGCTATACACATCGAACGAAATGCCAAACTCCTTGAACGAGTCTTTTATCATTTTGTGGTAACGGTCGCACACGTCTTGCGGTGTAACGCCCTCTTTCTTGGCACGCAGAGTGATAGGCACTCCGTGCTCGTCGCTACCTCCGATGAATACAACTTCTTCTTTTTTCAGTCGCAGATAGCGTGCGTAAATATCTGAAGGAACGTACACTCCTGCAAGGTGTCCTATATGTACACCACCATTTGCGTATGGCAATGCTGCCGTAACGGTGGTTCGTTTGAATTTCTTTTCTCCCATATATATCGTTTGTTTTTATCCAATTGCAAAGTTACGGCAATTTGCCGAAACCTACAAAATTTATTGTATTCTCACTGTTTTCGCACCTTCGTAGCAACCAATGGTGCGTTCGCCTTTCTTGTATATATCCTCGTTTCCAGGCATATCGAGCACGAAGCCAGCTGCTTTCACCTGCGCAACAAGGTTGTCGTAGGCTGCTTGGTTGAACACGCCGATAATGATAGCACCGTCTTTGAAGGCAATGTAGCTCGAAACGCCTTTGCGCAAAGGCTTCGGATAGTCTTCGTATTTGTCTGCGGTAAGGATTTTTGCAAGACGGCAATTCTTGTAGTACATCTTCGTAAACTTATCAAGGTGATAAATCTCGTAGTTTTCCTTTAGCTTGTAACCATACTTTTTCGTTATGCTTGCCACCTTTTCAGGGCTTTCAAACATATCTATGGCTTCTGCAACGCTGATAAATTCAGCATTCGCCTCCACCTTTTCGGTTACAACAGAAGGCACGGGCGTTGTGTCGGCAACCGTTGCAGACTTCTGCGTTGTGCCACAACTCGCTAATACCAAAGCCATTATTGCCATTGCGGCAGTTATCCATTGTTTTTGTTTCATACCTTTCTTTTTAGTGGGTGGCTGCCGTTTTTCAGTGCCCACGCTATATATAACAAGGTGCAAAGGTACGATATTTTTTTATACTTGTAGCATAAAAGCAAAAATCTAAGCAGCAGTAACGGTATAGAATTTTCTTTTTGCCCCTGCCCGAACAAGCGCAAAGAGAAATTATACCAAAACTCTTCCTGTATTTTACATTCGGTACAGCATCAATGCAATGGTACCATACTTCCGCAAAAATGTTTGTCAGCCAAATTACTTACACGTAAAGAAATATTTATTTACGTGTAAGTAAATTCTTACTTACGTGTAGAAAAATATTTATTTACACGTAAATAATTTAACGGCGTTGCTTTAAAAACAATATAGGTTATTGATAATCAGAATAGTAGGGTGGGGATTGAATTGTGAGGGCGCAACCTTGTAATATTCCTAATAGCTCTGAATGCAATGTAAAACCTTTAGGACGAGCAAGAAAAAGCGTAAGGAGAAGGTTCGCAAACCGATGTGGGTGTGTGGTTTGAGAATGTGGAAGGAAAGCTGAAAAAAGCAGTATATTGAAAATAAAAAGAGGGTATGCCAAATGGAAACTTGACATACCCTCTTGTATATAAATGATAAATTTGAAATCTAATCGCCAGCGATTACTTGCCCAACTTCTGCTTTAAGAGTGTTGGAATTTCGTGTGTTTCACGAGCAACAGGAATACCAGCAGCTTCGAAAGCAGCTACCTTTTCTGCAGCAGTACCAGAACCGCTTGAGATGATAGCACCTGCGTGACCCATTTGCTTGCCCTTTGGTGCTTCGCGGCCAGAGATGAAAGCTACAACAGGCTTTGTTACGTACTTCTTGATGTATTCAGCTGCACGCTCTTCGGCATCACCACCGATTTCACCGATGATAGCAATGCTGTCGGTTTCTGGGTCGTTCTGGAACATTTCGAGCAACTCTTGGAAGTAGAGACCTACGATAGGGTCGCCACCTACGCCGATAGCTGAAGACTGTCCCATACCTTCTGCGGTAAGTGAAGCAACAACTTGGTAGGTCAAAGTACCTGAACGGCTGATAACACCTGTATGTCCCTTCTTGAAAATGTTTGTTGGCATAATACCAACCATACTTTCTCCCGGAGAAATCAAGCCTGGACAGTTAGGACCGATAAGCTGTGCGCCCTTAATCTGGATATAGCGGTAAGCCTCAACTACGTCGAGTGTAGGAACGCCTTCGGTAATACAAATAATCAACTTGATGCCTGCATCAGCAGCTTCGAGCATAGCGTCCTTTGCGAAAGCGGCAGGAACGAAGATTACTGATGTGTTAGCGTTGGTTGCTTCAACTGCGTCGCGAACTGTGTTGAATACAGGAATGCCAGCTACTTCTTGGCCAGCCTTGCCAGGCGATGTACCACCTACAACGTTAGTACCGTATTCTTTCATCTTAGTAGCGTGGAAGCTACCGTCACGACCTGTAATGCCTTGAACGATAAGGCGTGTATCTTTGTTAATTAAAATACTCATTTTTTCTCAATGTTTAAAAACGAAATAAATTACTTGCAGAGGTCTACTGCCATGTGGCCAGCTTCGCTCATAGTTGTAGCAACGTGGAACTTGGTGCCCTTGAGCAACTCGCGTCCTTCTGCCTCGTTGGTACCTGTAAGGCGGATAACGATAGGCATGTCGGTGTCGATGAGTTTGAAAGCTTCGATAAGTCCCTGAGCAACGTCGTCGCAACGTGTGATACCACCAAAGATATTGATGAGAACGACCTTTACGTGTTTGTCTGAAAGGAGGAGCTTCATTGCCTCAACAATCTTTGTTGGGTTAGAGCTACCGCCAATATCGAGGAAGTTTGCAGGATTGCCACCATAGAGCTTAATCATATCCATAGTAGCCATAGCAAGACCAGCACCGTTTACCATGCAGCCAATTTCGCCACCGAGGTTCACGTAGCTGAAGCCTTTGTCCTTAGCTTCTTGTTCTTTCTTTTCGTCTTCTGTTGGTTCGAAGAGTTCGAACACGTCAGGGTGACGGAAGAGAGCGTTGTTATCGAATGTCATCTTTGCGTCTACTGCAGAGAGTTCGTCTTGTTCGGTAATAACGAGTGGGTTGATTTCTGTCAAAGAAGCGTCTTTCTCTACGAAGAGACGATACAAATTCTTGAACAATGGCACAGCCTGATTAACGTACTTCTTATCGTCGAAGAGCTTGAAAGCAATCTCACGAGCCTTGTAGTCGTTCAAGCCAACTGCTGGGTCGATAACAATTTTGGCAATCTTTTCTGGTGTTTCCTTAGCCACTGCCTCGATGTCCATACCACCTTCGCGGCTAACCATGAAGATAGCTGACTTTGACTTGCGGTCGGGAAGGATACTAACATAGAACTCAGACTTGATGTCGAGTGCTGCACAAACAAGCACGCGGTCTACGATGAAACCTTTAATATCCATACCGAGGATATTGGTTGCGTGTGTGCGAACTTCTTCGGCAGTCTTGCCCAACTTCACACCACCAGCCTTACCACGACCACCTGTGTGTACCTGTGCTTTAACAACAGCCAGTTCTACACCCAGTGTTTCGTATGCCTTTACGGCTTCTTCTGGTGTGCGGCAAACGATACCGCGCTGTACTGGAATCCCATAACTTGCAAAAAACTCTTTTGCCTGGTATTCATGAACTTTCATAGTAAATGTAATTAGTTAATACTATATTGTTATTTTAATTGTCTTTTCCGAATGTTCTGAAAGTGAAACGCCTTGCTTGGCTGCAACCGTATTGGAAGAATTGCTAACGCAGCAGAAGTCGTACTTAGTTTTTTATTGTGTAGGGCGCAATGCTCTTTTACGCAACAAATTTACGAAATTACTTTCAGTTACGAAAATAGTAAGAGCCTAAATTATGTTATACGCTTCACATTTATAATATGTATGAGCGCATATCTTTAGACTTAAACCCAAAAGAGGGTATGCCCTGGTGTCAGGGAACACCCTCTCTGGATATTTTGATATAATTCTGTCAAAGATGATTTACTTAACTTCCCAGATATCGTTCGTTTCTAGCAACTCTGCAAAGTTGTGGTAAGGCTTCTTTGCCTTCACTTCTTCTATCTGCTCCCAAACAGCTGCATCGTAGGTAGGAGCTTCGACATCACGGATAATTCCCAACGCAACAGGGAAGCCTTCCTGCGTATCCATCATTGCTAACTTCAACTGTAAGGTGTCGTCTTCGCAGTGTGCATCGTGAACGAGAATATCGTCGATGGTGTAACCGTCTTCACCTATCTTCACAACCTTCAAGCCAAAGCCTTCTTGTACCAAACCAAATTCGTTGTCTACACCGAAGATTAATGGTTTGCCGTGCTCAAGATAGATAGCATTGGCTTTACGTCCTTCCTTGTTGTAAACTGCATCGTGGCAACCTTCGTTGAAGATTACACAGTTCTGAAGAATTTCGCAAACCGCTGCACCCTTGTGCTGCTTGGCAGCTTTCAATACCTCAATGGTTCCTGGAGCATCGGTAGCAACAGTACGAGCGAAGAACTTACCGCGTGCGCCGAAACAGAGTTCAGCTGGACGGAATGGGTCTTCCACTGTGCCGTAAGGACTTGACTTAGAAACGAAACCACGAGGGCTGGTTGGAGAGTACTGTCCCTTTGTTAAACCATAGATGCGGTTGTTGAGAAGGATAATGTTAATATCGATGTTTCTTCTCATTGCGTGAATGAAGTGGTTACCACCGATAGCCAATCCGTCACCGTCACCAGAAACTTGCCAAACTGTAAGTTTTGGATTCGCAACCTTTAAACCTGTCGCAATCGCAGCTGCACGACCGTGAATGGTCTGCATAGCGTAGGTGCTGACATAGTAAGGTAAACGGCTTGAACAACCAATACCTGAGATAACGGCAGTTTCGTATGGAGGAACTCCTAACTCTGCCATTGCTTTATGTAAACTCGCCAAGAAGAAATGGTCGCCGCAACCAGGGCACCATCTTGGCTGACCTTTCTTATAATCTTTGTCTGTATACTGAGTCATTTTGTTTTCCTCCTTAATTATTGTAAGATTCTTGAATAGAACGTACCATATTCGTCCTTTGGTGCAGGAAGTGTCAATAAGCGTTCAAAACCTTGCACAAGTTCTTGAACAACAAATGGCTGACCCTTCACTTGGTTGTACTGATATGGAGCGAAATTGTTAATGCGGATACGAAGCAATGCTGCGAGCTGACCAAGGTTTTGCTCTGCTACAACCACCTTGTTGTAACGAGACAATACCTCTGCGGTGTTCTTTGGTAATGGGTTTACATACTTAAACTGCGCGAGCGCAATCTTGTGTCCCTTTGCACGGAGTTCTTGCATTGCTGAATACAAGTGTCCGTATGTACTACCAAAACCTACGATGAGCAAGTCGGCATCGTCCTTGTCGCCTTGTACTTCCAAGTCTGGCACAGGTATGCGTGCAACTTTGTCGAAACGCAAGTTGTCCATAAGGTGGTGGTTTTCTGCATCAGTAGAGATAGCACCAGTCTTTCCGTCCTTCTCAAGTCCACCAAGGATATGCTCGTAGCCTTCCATTCCTGGAACAGCCCAATAGCGAACGTTGCTATATTCGTCGCGCTTGTAAGGAGTATACTTATAGCGTTGTGCTTCAGTAGCGTAGTGAGGACGGATTTCTGGAAGGTCTTCAAGATTTGGTAACTTCCAAGCTGAAGAACCGTTTGCGATGAAAGCGTCGGTAAGCAATACAACTGGAGTCATGTGCTCGAGTGCCATCTTACAAGCTGCGAAGGCTGCATCGAAGCAGTCTGTTGGACTTGTAGCAGCTATTACAGGCATAGGGCTTTCGCCATTACGGCCATAGAGCACTTGCAAAAGGTCGGTCTGCTCACTCTTTGTAGGCAATCCTGTAGATGGACCACCACGCTGAACGTCGATAACAACGAGTGGTAACTCGTCGATAACAGCAAGGTTCAAAGCCTCACTCTTTAAGCAAATACCAGGACCTGATGTAGATGTGGCAGCCAATGCGCCTGCGAATGCTGCACCAATTGCAGATGCTGCACCTGATATTTCGTCTTCACACTGCACTGTAACAACGCCCATTGACTTGTGTTTTGCCAGTTCGTGAAGAATGTCTGTTGCAGGAGTAATAGGGTAAGAACCCAAGAAGAGGGTTAAACCAGCCTTTTCAGCAGCAGCCATCAAGCCGTAAGCAGTAGCCTTGTTACCTGTGATGTCCATGTAACGGCCTGCTACTTTTTCTTTAGTTTCAATGCGGTAGGTGTTAGGAACCGATGCATGAACATTGTGTCCGTAGTCGTAACCAGCAGCTACAACCTTAATGTTAGCTTCAGCAACAGCTGGTTTCTTCTTGAATTTCTCTGTCAAGAAGTTGTTAACCAACTCAAGGTCGCGGTTGAACAACCAGCAAACCAAGCCGAGTGCAAACATATTACGACACTTCAACATCGCCTTGTTGTCCATTCCAGTGTCAGCAAGGCAGTCCTTTACCATCTTTGTAATAGGACAAGCAACTACACGGTCTGGGTCGATGCCCATTTCTTTCAAGTAGTCATCGGTTGTAAAATCCGCTTTCTTCAAGTCGCGTGAGCTAAAAGAATCGGTGTCGATAATGACAGTTCCTTGTGGTTTGCAGTTTTTGTACTGAGTTTTAAGGGCAGCTGCATTCATCGCTACCAACACATCGCACTTGTCGCCTGGTGTGTAAACCTTACCAGCACCGATGTGTACTCTGAATCCACTAACTCCAGTGAGTGAGCCTTGCGGGGCACGGATGTCGGCAGGATAATCTGGGAATGTAGAGATGCCATTACCCACAGTAGCAGAAACATTTGAGAAAATGTTACCAGCCAGCTGCATACCATCACCCGAGTCTCCAGAGAATAACACTACAACGTGTTCAAGCTCTTTCACTTCGATTTGTTCTTCCATAGAATTATTTCTTTGTTTTTATTTATGGTTATATTTTGGCGTCAAAGGTCTATATAATTATTGAATTGGCAAAATATTTCGTGAAAAAAAAACAAAATATAAGTATTTCGCCCTTGAATGGCTGCTCACGATATGTATACCATTCTGCTTTTATGCTTACAGAATGGTGCTAAAATGTTGATTTTTAAGGCTAAAAGCCCAACGCTGCATAGAATAACGTCAAGTATGTAAAGTTTTAGATAGCAGTATGTTTTCTTCTGACTTATACCGAAAACGAGTGTAAATGCGTCTGTACTTTCATTGCAACGGCATTACAGCGAAACGGCAGATTTGTCGCAATGATAAAGAAACGCCTTCTCAGATTTACAATGAAATGGTCTTTAGGTTTTCTTTCATTTGGTTTTATATGCTCTTACAACTATTTCCGTGGGGCTTTTAAATTAATACAGCCCCACGGAAACTAATTCTTTGCCAATATACTACTTATTTTCCGTTTAGTTTGAAGCTCACAGGCAACATGTAATGCACGGCAACAGGTTTTCCGTTTGCCTTGCCCGGCTTCCATTTCGGCATTGACGATACCACGCGAAGTGCTTCCTTATCCAACGATGGAGAAACGGAATTTATAACCTCAGGTTCCATTACTTCGCCTTCTTTTGATACAATAAACTTCACGATAACACGTCCTTGTTCCTCATTTTTAAGTGCCTCCGATGGATACTTCATGTTTTCTGCCAACCATTGGTTAAGATTTCCATTGAAAGCAGGCATTTCTTCAACAACGGTATACACTTTCTTCGGAGCTTTCTTTGGCTTCTGCTCTGTTGGCTCCCCGTTTGCAACTTCAGTCGTACTTCCTGCTTCTTGAGTCGCCATTTCAGCATTTTTACTGTCCGCCAATGCTTCCGCCTTATTGTCTGTACTTTCAATTGCTTCGGTAGGTTGCACGTTCTTCGGGCTTTCCTGCACTGTTGTTGCCTTGTTGCCAGACGATAAATCCACCATCTTTTCCTGTTTAACACTTGCCTTTACCGTTGGTATAGCCTTCGCTACGTTTGCTATATCGCGTGCAACAGTTTCGATGTTGCTCACAACAAGCAGCATTGCTGCCAACGGAATGTAAAGTGCATACTTTGCTTTCGCTATTCCCTTTGTTCGTTTTTTGTTCATCATTTTAATACGCTTTTTAAGAGGTAAAACATTAAAATTATTTGATATAGTAGCTACATTCTTTCTATATGCCAATCCAAGCAAATGGTATTGGTATTCCTTGCTGTCTGTTCCGTTTGCCAAGACATTGTTGTCGGCAAGATATTCGAGGTTCAATCGTACTTCACGTTTCAGCAACCACACGAATGGATTTACCCAAAAGGCAATGGCAAACAATTCTGTAAAGAGAATGTCTACGGAATGTCGCTGCCTGCAATGTGCCAATTCGTGTGTCATTATCTCGTCGATTTCCTGCTTGCTGTGCTTCGTTGGGTTGATGAAAATCCAGTTGAAGAACGAGAAAGGTCCCTCGTTGCTTTCCATCAGATACACCTTTGTGCCATTTATATCGGCTGTTTTGCATTGTGTCTTCAGTCTTACGATAGAAGCCAACTGCCACAAAAAACGCAGCAGCAACAGGCAAACCACCATATTATATATAACCATCGCCGTGGTTTCCCAGTTCATTGCACCTCCGCTACCCTGTGTAATGGTTACAGCTGGCAGGACAATGGCAGCATATTCGTTTGCCACCGACACCATTCCCACGCTCTTGTTTATCCAATAAGAGCAGTTCAGCCCCGGCACCAACATCACAACAAGATACATTCCGATAAGCGTTGCTCTGCGCCACGAGAAGAATGTATCGCCCGAAAACATCAGCTTGTAAAAGCCGAAGAGTACGATGAGGGCAATATTTAGTTTCAATAGGTACATCGTCATGTTCGTTACGTGTTAAGTTGAATATTGTTGAAGATATGTATGGAGACAGATTCAGAAAGTTACCTTTATGGCTTTTGCCTTTTATTCGGTATCTTTTCCTTTTTCTATCTCGCTGATAATATCTTTCAAATCCTCTGGCGAAATCTTGTCTTCTTTCGCAAAGAACGACACCATCTCGCGGAACGAGTTCTTGAAGTAGTTGCCTACGAAGCTGCTCATAAAGTCCGATTTGTATTCAGCTTGTGCTATCTTCGGCGTAAAATGATAGACCGCACGTTGCTGTTTCGATTTTATATAGCCTTTACGCTTCAGGTTGTTCATCACCGAAGCCACTGTTGTGTAGGGTGGCTTAGGTTCTTCCAGTTGCTGCAGCACCTCTTTTGTTGTGCAACTGCCAAGACGCCATATATGCAGCATAATTTCTTCTTCTTGTTTCGTCAGCTTTTCCATATCCGAATTTGGTTTATATGTTTCTGTCGCAAACTTACGATTATTTCGTAACAGTTGCAATTTTGTCGCGCTAATAAATGTTAATTATGTAATATTTTCTATTGTATGACAGTATAATACGAATAATTAGTAAGATTAAACCCTTTACGTAAGCAGACAAATAGATTAATTTTTCCGCATAAAAAGAACTTTTTACTCACTCACGTAGCTGCTTCTACGTACCTTATTATATAGGTGAAAATAAAGCGATATGGGTGTAAATATTTTTCACAAGTATAACTATCGTCTAACTATCTTGTTATCAATGTATTACAAAACCTATTGTTTTGCATTCCAAAAGCGTAGGTTTTGCACGGTAAAAGCGGCTGTTTTGCCGTCCAAAACAGCCGCTTTCGCAACGCCAAAGCGCAGTTATCACTTTTTAATAGAATTATCTTTACAAAACCAAGGTGAAATCGGCAGATGTTTTTGTGGAATTAAAGTTTTGTCGGATAGCAATAATTCTCTTTATGAAGTTCTTGTTGGAACTGTTTTTTTTATGTAATTTTGCAGCTACATATATAAAATAGGTGGGATTTAAATAATTACCGCCAGAATTTAAACTTATAAATAATGGGTTTGTCAGAACCCGTCTATGGCGATGAAACGAATACTATCAACCCTTTGTGGAATATTGGCGTGTATGGCTTCTTATGCTCAGTATGTACCGCCGGTAATGAAAGATACAACGAAAGCAAGGGCTTTTAAGAATATTGATTATAAGGTAGAGATGCAAGGTAGCTTCTCTAACACGAAAACACCTTTATGGCTGAATGCCAATAAACACGGTCTTAGCTCGCTTGAAGCAACAAATGGCTACATTCGTACTGCCATTAATCGTCCTTTATCGGTTGATGAAGAACGAAAATGGGGTATAGGTTATGGACTTGATGTAGCCGTTCCTGTAAATTATACCAGTCCTGCCGTTGTGCAGCAAGCCTATATTGAGGGGCGTTGGCATCACGGTACGCTTACAATAGGTGCAAAAGAGCAACCTATGGAGCTGAAAAACAATAGTTTAAGTTCCGGTTCGCAAACATTGGGCATCAATGCACGCCCTGTTCCACAAGTGCGATTGGCGTTGCCAGACTATTGGGCGCTGCCATTTGCAAATGGGTGGTTGCATTTGAAAGGGCATATTGCCTACGGAAAAATGACAGATGACAATTGGCAACACGATTTTACAAAAAAGCAGAACAAGTATGCCGACAATGTGCTTTATCATTCTAAGGCAGGTTATCTTAAACTTGGCAATGAAGAAATGTTCTGTCCTTGGTCGTTAGAGGTAGGTTTGGAAATGGTATCTACGTTTGGCGGCACTGCCTACCGTCCTACTGCAGATGGGAAAATGGAAGTTTTGAAAGGCGAAACAGGCGTGAAAGCATTTTGGAAAGCATTCATACCAGGTGGAGCAGATATAGGCGAAACAACCTATCAGAATGCTGAAGGCAACCAATTAGGCTCGTGGGTGACTCGTTTAAAATATGCGGGCGAGACGAATAGTTACTCCCTCTATGCTGATAAATATTTTGAAGACCACTCGGGAATGTTCTTTTTAGATTACGATGGTTATGGTACTGGCGACGAATGGCAACAAAAGAAAAAGCATAGGTATCTTACCTATGGTATGAAAGATTGGTTGTTGGGCTTTGAGTATCACCGTCGGGCAGACAGTTGGTTAAATTCGGTGGTGTTAGAGTATGTCTATTCCAAATATCAGAGTGGTCCAATCTATCACGACCATACCAAATCCATTGCCGACCACATAGGTGGACAAGATAATTATTACAACCATTACATTTATACGGGCTACCAACACTGGGGGCAAACTATGGGAAATCCGCTCTATCGTTCGCCCATTTACAATGAAAACGGAAAGATAGAATTTGCCAACAATAGGTTTGTGGCTTATCATCTCGGTTTGGCAGGAAAGCCAAATACCTTCTTTGATTGGCGATTTCTTGCTTCTTGGCAGGAAGGTTTGGGCACTTACCTTGAGCCATATGCAAAGGAACGACACAATGTAAGTCTTTTGGCAGAAGCTACTTATAAGTTACATAGCGTTACATTGCCTTGGTTGAACGGGATAGATGTAAAGGCTGCGTATGGAGTGGACTTCGGTTCTATTCTCGGTGGTATTAATTATGGTTTTCAACTTACAATAACCAAAACGGGTTTATTTAATTTATAAAAAGGTATGAAGATAAGAAATATACAAATAATCCTGCTTTCTTTAGTGGCTCTGTTGTGCTTTTCAGCTTGTTCGCTCGAAGGCGATGGCACTGCTGCTGGCGATTTAGCAGGTATGTGGAAATGCGTTTATATTGAGAAAGGAGCACAAAGCGTAGAACAGAAAGATAAAAAAGTGTTTTGGTCGTTCCAAGGAAAGCTGTTGTTACTGGAAGATAAGACGGGTGCTCATAGCTGGATTTTGTACCATTTTAATAAAAAAGGTAATACTTTAGAACTGAGAGAGCCTTATCGTTACGACCGTGAAAACGGCGACGAACCACTTACAGAGCCTTCGCTTTTAGCTTTTTATGGCATCGACGATATGGCTGTAACATTCACAATTCAGCAGTCGGAAAATACAATGGCACTTGTCAGTAACAAGGTTACGCTTCATTTCAAGAAGTTTTAATCGCACAGAAAAATTGCGTCCTAATAAGTTATTTAAGGCAGGTTCTTAAAATTGTTTTTAAAGAACTCTGCCTTTTTAAGTACTTTTTACTTTCTTCTTCTTTTTTGTTGGGTATCTTATTCAGAATTTTCTTCTATCGAATTTTGGGCATAATTCTCAAGTCTTGTATTAATGGCTTTACTTATTTTACCATTTAATGATATATAAAGTTGAAGCTCTTCTAACTCCTTTTTATATTGTAATAAAGACTTCTTGTATCTTTCTATTTCTTCAGCATGAATAGGCGTAACTTCTTCAGGAATTTTCAAAACTTCTCTTTTGATGTCTTTCATTTTTTTAAGTTTCTTGACTTCTTCCTCAAGATTATTATTAATTTTTTCTTGAACATCTCCTTGATTATTAAATTCAATTTGTTTAAAGTCATTTGCTTTATACAATTGCCAAAAATTCCATGCTAAAGTAGACTTTTCAATGTTCTTCTTACAGCATTCCTGCAAATATGCTTCAAATTGCTGTTCACCATCAAAGATCTGATTCCAAAATGGTTCACAGGCTATACTGTTAAATTCATTGTTTGAGGAAATCCCTCCTAAAAATACAAAATTACTAATATATAAATTAGGTTCATTTTCAATTCTCTTACGATATGCTTTTAAACATGATGAGTCTAAATGTATTAACCTAGTAGTCTCTTCCATATGGTCTATACATTTATACAAACTTTCAAGAAGCCAACGAGTTTCCTTGGTAGTATCTATTTTGGAAGTCTTCGTTGCCTCAATGAACTTTTTTTTAATATATGGCCAAATATTCTCATCTTTTATAAGATATTCCTTTTCATGGAGCTTGAATGTTTTATATCTAACATGTAGATCTGTAATGAAGGTTAATTCTGTATCACTACTTTTTATAATATTAAGCAGTCTATCTTTATAAGAGTCAAAATTTAATTTATATTTTTTATCATATCCCTCCATATTATCCATAAGGATGATTCTCAAGAATAACCAATATGCTCGTGAATTAGGTAGTTTACATACTAAATATGTTATTATTTCCGCATATCTTATATATTGAGTTCCATCTGTAAAATTATCCATATCACGACTGTCAACATAATCAATTAAATCCTTTATTTTTTCATCATTTGTAATCCAATCATTCATTTTCCTGATTGCTTCTTCCCATTCTAAAGTAAAGACTTCTTGCATATCTCTAATCCGTAAGGAACTATATATTTGGTTTACAAAGTAATTATCAAAACTCTTGTTATTATAAATATGAAGATAAGAAGTCTCTACTGAACTATTTTCTTTAGGGAATAAAATATTAAGTATTGGCAATATCTTGGATACTTCATTTAAATCTTTTACAAGAAATAGGAGTTCTGTATTACCATTAATAATATCACCACTCTTAATGTACTTTTTTCTGTATATCTTTTTGTATAATTCTCGATCACGGTATTTAATAATTTGAACTAATAGAAATTCTTCAATAATAACATCTCCTCTTACCTGCTCAAAATCAAGCATAAACTGATTAATGTAACGTTTAGCATCTCTTAATGTAGGAATATGCTCTTCAAATATGGATCTTCTTTTAGTTAAGGTTTGTTGGATTTCTTTTTTCTCATCATTACTTGTGTTCAACAACTTATATAATTTATCTTCTATATATATTGATATGTAAGAATATGGACGAGGTGGTATAGAATATTCTAAATTAAAAAATTTATCAACGAAACAAGCATCTTTGGTTCTAAAAGAATCGCCTAATGCTTTATTTACCTGTTCTTTATCGTATGCTGTTAAGAATACGAGGTTTGTAAATGCTGCATTACAATCTATTAGTTTTAGCACTTCAAGAATTTCGTCTTTTGATAATCTGTCAAAGTCATCTATTATTACAAGTACTTTTTTATTAAGAGAAGCAAACGATTGTTTAATAGAATCCTTGATGCTATCTTTGTCCCAAATTCTATAGACACTTACAAGTTTCTCAATAACTCCTTGATTATCAATTAATTGTAATGATGCCATATAATCTTTCATAGTACTGCTACATCTATAATCGTATTTAGACAATACACAAGCTATATTAGAAAAGAAATCCTCTTGAATTGTCTTAAATGACTTACTGTCACGAGGAATAAAATGTACGATTTCAAAATCCTTTTCACTAATATTCTCTAATATAAGATTTAGAAAAGAAGTCTTCCCTGTTCCCCATGGGGCTGTAATAGCAAGACTCCAAGTCTTATTCCTATCAAGTGTCTTTATTTCATCAGAAAGTTTTTTCGCTTCTCCATAAAAATCAAAAATATCGTCCTTTTTATGTTTTATAGGCCAATCTTTGAGTATACACATACTGGGTTGAGTATACTTTTATCTGAATTACTACTTTCTATATTTTTGTTTTTGTTGAGATTATAGTAGAATCTCCCTTTATTAAAAATACCTGCAATAGAATAAGAAACACAGATTAGAGATATAGCATCAACATAGTATAGCTTCCATATAAAACTAACATAGTTATAATTACCACTCAAACGGCAACTTATCAATACTTTTGCTATAAAGATTAATGCCAGTATTATTTTTTTGTCATACCGATAACGCATTCGATATTTCTTGATGATGTCAAAAAAAGCAATGATTATTAGAAAGAATGTTATTAAAATACTCCAAAAGTTTGGTATAAAATGTGCAAGAATAGGAATAACGTTGTCATTATACCAATCCATAAATGGAGAATTGTAAGCTTCTAAAAAATATATAATAGTCAGACAAATAATTAAAAATCTAACTATATTATGTTCATTAGCCCAAGCTATAATTTTTGAAGGTTTTATATATTGCTTTATTTTGCGCATTTTAATTTTATTTAAAGATTTCATAAATTCAATGGAATATAATAAACGAATTATTTGTGAAGGCAGAAAATATTATAAGTTTATACGATGCAAAGCACACAGATTACCTCAATAAATTCTGCTAATTTAGCATAGACAAAGTTACTAAAATTTTCTGTATATTGGATAAATTCTGTAAAAAATCTGAGTTTTCTAAAAACTCCATATATCTTACAGATAAAGGATATAGATAGACTAAGATAAGGTGAGAAATAAGATATTCAAAAATGAAATTATGACTATTATATTTTGTTATATTTTTAGTTTTTATGAACATTTATGGATTATTGTAAGTATGGATAAACTTTACTTGTTAGTCGGAGATCTTTCTGAAAGTATAGATAATTTAGAAAATGTTACTAATAGATATGATGGATTTTATCTTCTTTTAGTTCAGAAGATAGGTAATTAAAATTAAGTTCTACTCTTTTATCCTATATTCAAAATATATTTTAATCTTCTTGGAAGGGTTGTTTGTTGTTGCGTTTGATGAAAGGATTCAACACCAACAAGTTGAAGAGGGTAAAAATTGCGATGTCTATTAGAATGGTAACAGTAAAGTTTAACCAATTAAACAATACTGTGTTGAGGATAATGAAGGCAATGGCGAACGCTAAAATTGCAATTAATGCCTGGTGTTGCGTAAGTCCTGCCCGCATAAACTTATGGTGAATATGGTTTTTATCTGGGTGGAATATGCCATAACCGTGCAGCATTCTCACGATGACTACGCGACAAACATCGAAGATAGGTATGATAAGTAAAGTTACCGAAAGGAATATTGAACCTTTGCGATAAGCCATTACGTTAGGATTATCCATACAGAACTTTACAAGTAGCACACCAAGTATATAGCCTAAAGTAAGCGAACCAGAGTCGCCCATAAATATTTTTCGGTTCTTTTCTTGCTTTCCGAATATGTTATAGTAAAGGAAAGGCACTAAAACACCCATCAGTCCAGCGATAAGAATGGCATAAATCCACATTTTTTCAACAAAGAAACAGTAGAAGAAACCACCTAAAGCAATAAAGGAAAGGCTGGCAGAAAGCCCGTCGATACCGTCAATTAAGTTGATGGCATTCATAATAAAAACCAGTATGAACACTGTAAGTGGCACACCAACCCAGAACGGAAGCTCGTATATTCCCATAAAACCGTACAGGTTATTAATGAAAAGCCATGATATAGGAAGTAGGCACGAAACAAAAATCTGTATGATGAACTTCTTTTTAGCCTTGACACCGAAGATGTCGTCGATAAGTCCTGTGGTATAGATGACAGCCAAACCAACGGCAAAGAAGATAGTCCACGGACTGATTTGTATTTTCTTGCCATTGTACGCATACGACCAAACAAACAGTGCAACTATGGTTGCGGCAAGCATACTGGGAAGGAACGATACACCCCCCAAGCGCGGAATGGCTCGCTTATGTACCTTTCGAGAATCTGGAATATCGTATAGGTTCCTGTTTTTGCAAAAGTTCAGAATGCGGGGAATGAAGATAAAGCCGCACGTGATGCTTAAGCAGAAAGCAATAAGGCTAACAACGATGTATATGTTCATGTTTGTTCAAAGTTTCTTAACAAGTTTAATTACATAACACGTTTCCTTTGCTTTTATTGTGTATAAAGTGAAATAAGTGGTAAAACATTAAAATATTTTTTAAGTTTAAGCGTTAGTAACAATAATATAATTGGAAAACAGTAAGAATGAAAATATCAATCATAACAGCTACATACAACAGCGAGGCTACCATTGCCGATACGATAAACTCTGTGTTGAACCAAGATTATTCTGATATAGAGTATTTGGTAATAGATGGTGGCTCGTCTGATGGCACTTTAGACATAGTAAAAGCTAATGCGCCAAGGTTTGATGGCAAGCTCCGTTGGGTATCTGAAAGCGACCGTGGAATATACGATGCAATGAACAAAGGTATAAGAATGGCAACGGGCGATATTATTGGTATTTTAAATTCAGATGACTATTATACAAGCAACGCTGTGCTTTCTACATACGCAGAGGCCTTTAAAACAAGTAAGGTAGACGCTGTATATGGCGATATTCATTTCATAAGGGAAGGGCAACCGCATAAGATTGCCCGATATTATTCCTCTAAAATATTCCGCCCAGCGTTATTAAGATTTGGTTTTATGCCCGCTCATCCTTCCTTTTATGTACGGCGTTCTGTTTACGAACAAGCAGGATTTTACAGTCTTGATTACAAGATAGGGGCAGATTTTGAAATGATGGTGCGTTTATTTAAGAAACATCGCATAAGTTATAAATACATTCAGAAAGATATGGTAACGATGCGTATGGGCGGCGCAAGTACGAGTGGGGTAGGTAGCCACAAGCTTTTGCTGAAGGAAGATGCAAGAGCTTGTCGTGAGAATGGTATCTATTCTAATACATTCTTAATCGCTTTAAAGTATTTCTATAAGATATTTGAGTTTAGAATTTAAACACTTTTCTTATAGAGAATAGCTCCTTTGGTAGAATCTTATTGGGAAGACAGAAAGCTCGTTCCTTTAGTGTAATAGAGGAAGATTTTTACTTTGATTTTGTAAGAATATTTCGATAGAAAATCAATAAAAGTTGTTTTGCGTTGCGAAAGTGGCTCTTTTGCAACGCAAAACCTACGCTTTTACCGTGCAAAAGAGCCACTTTTGGAATGCGAAAACATAGGTTTTGCAATGTGTTGATAGATAGCGAATTATACGATACATACGCTTCTAAAAAATATTTACAATTTATTGGTAGATTCAGCTTATATCAAAGCTGCTTGCAAGTATAGAAACGTTATTATTCACAAAAAGCTAAAACCTTTTCTTCAAATAACTCGTAGTCGGAATAGAAGTCTTTAAGAAGTTTCTTTCTGTTTTCTTCATACTCCTCTTTGTCGAAAGTGTTCAAGTATGTCGTTATTTCTTCCGCAAGATTAGTTGTATCTGTGATTGCTAATCCCAACTTGTAGCTCTTGGTATATTCTCCTTGTATGGTGTCGGCGGTTGTTATCATTGGTTTTCGGAAGAATATGGAATTGTAGAAACGGTTTGATAATGCCGTATCGTGCGACAACTTGCGAGGATAGAAAATATTCATCATCGTGCTCTTGTTGATAATTGAAGACTCGTCTTTCTTATCATAATAGCCCGAGAATATTACATTTTTATAGTTTCCTTTCTTTGAAAATTCCTCTAACCGAGGAGCGTCTATACCTCTGCCGACAAAAGATACCAAGAAGTTTTCTCGGTTGCCTAATGCTTCAATAACAGCGGCATTCTGTTCGTAATCCCTGATTCCACCTATCGTTAAAACGTTGATTTCCTTGTTATTAATGGTGTATGACAAGTCATTATCGTTGATAGCCTGCTTCAATATGTTTATATCAAGGTTGTGGCTTAACACTGAATCGCAGACGTTGGGTAAGCATTTTATGAAGCCTGGCGATGAAACAACGTGCAATGCTGCCAACTCCATAAGTTCTCCGTACATACCTTTGAAGTTTTGCTCAATAGATAAATCGCGATAATCCAGTATGAATTTATTCTTGTAATGCTTCTTTAAGAATGACTTTAAGAAGATTGCTACTTGAGGACCAAAGACAATTAGCTTGTCGTATTGCTCTTTTTTGATAGTCTTACGCAAAAACCTTGAATAGTCCCAATAATATAATAGCTTGGCTATTTTATTTGCCTTGTCGTCTATTTTGCGTGTGTATCTGTATGCAGCTTCTTCTTTGAGTCCTCTCTTGTCGGGGTATATGATGTCGTATTGAATATTGTTCTTGTCTAATACGTCAGTATAAATCTTGACGTAAGGACAAAAATAAATATTAGTTGGTAACAGTAGTCCAAGCTTCATAATAGATTCTGTTTATAGACTTAACAAGATATTGACGATTCTTTCACAGGCTTTTCCATCTCCATAAGGATTAATAGCCTTTGCCATTTGTTGGTAGTGGTTGTGGTCTGTCAATAGTTTGCTTACGTTGCTGACAATCTTTTCTTTGTCAGTTCCAACAAGAATGACGGTTCCTGCCTCAACGGCTTCGGGGCGTTCGGTAGTATCTCGCATTACCAACACTGGCTTTTTAAGGCTCGGAGCTTCTTCTTGTATTCCGCCACTGTCTGTTAGAACAACGTCTGCCTTCTCCATCATATATATGAAACTAAGGTATTCCAAAGGCTCTATGAAGAACATATTGGAGAAGTGGGATAGGTCGTTGCCCAAGACTTCATATATGGACTTGCGCACATTGGGGTTAAGATGCATAGGATATACGAAGTCTACGTCAGGGAATTGAGTTGAAAGTTCTTGAATAGCTTGTGCGATATGAATGAAGCCATCGCCAAGATTTTCGCGTCGATGCCCAGTTATTAAGACCATACGTCTGTTGCCTTGCAGTCTGTCAATGTCGTAACCAAAAGTCTTTATTTCTTCTTTTAGCTTAATGTTCAGCTGTTCGTCAGACTTTATTTTGTTAACGACCCAATACAAACTATCGATGACAGTATTTCCTGTAATATGAATTGAAGTTTCGTTTACCCCTTCTTTTATCAAGTTGGTAGAACTTGTTGAAGTAGGGGAGAAGTTATAGTTTGAAATTCTTCCTATCAGTTGTCGGTTTATTTCTTCAGGCCATGGGCTATATATATTATAGGTGCGCAGTCCAGCCTCAACGTGTCCAATAGGTATTTGCTGGTAGTATGCAGCTAAAGCGGCAGCCATAGAGGTGGTTGTATCGCCGTGAACCAATACTAAATCGGGTTGAGTTTGTTTGAAAATATCTCGTAATCCCAACAGCACCTTACTTGTAATATCATATAGGTCTTGCCCCTTCTTCATGATATTCAAGTCGTAATCGGGTTTTATCTTGAATATAGATAAAACTTGGTCAAGCATTTCGCGATGCTGACCAGTTACACACACGATTGTTTCTACTTTATCGCGGTGTTTGTTTAATTCCAAGATAAGCGGTGCCATCTTTATGGCTTCCGGGCGTGTTCCAAATGTCAAAAGTATTTTTTTCATAATATATTCTCCTTTATAGCATCTAAATAAGCATGGCCATATTTTAAGTCTGGCTCAACATAATTGCCTTCTCCCCATTCATTCCAAGATTTCAAGAATAGGATTTTATGTTCTTGTGGTTTTGATTCAATTATATTCAATGCTTGTGCGATATGTTTTTTGAAATTCTCCGGTGTTGAGTTTACATAAATTCCTTCGCTGTTTCCTGCGCGTGGTGTTCTGTCCCAGCCCGGTATAATCATTGGATATACATTATCCCATTTATCTTCAGGAGCAAAGAAGTTACTTACGACTTTTGAATATTCTAATTTGAGCGAAGGTAAGAATGGCAGCTTCTTGTGCAGAAGCTGTTTAACGATGCGCATGGTTTTGCCTTGATAGCACATTTCGCCTCGCGATTTTCCATAAGAATTGATACCATTAAACCCTAAGGCAAGTATATTGTTATAAACTTCTTTGCTATCCTTTAAATTAGGTATGACACGAGTTAAAGTTCCATCGGCATTGCGTTTGATTGTTGATGTGTTAGCTATCTGTGCGACGAAATAAATTCCAGGCAATCCATTTTCTTCTGCCAACTTTCTCCATATCTCCATAAAGATGCTTACATCTTTAAAGTGGTAAGGGTCATAGATGACAAAAACTGGCTTTCCGTCAATCGTAATATACCTCTTGTCTTTAAAGGCAGGAAGTACATAATTAAAATGTTCAGTGTAGTCTTTCTCTCCGCCGTATTCCATTGGAGCTATAACCTTGTTCTTTCCGTCTTTCTGCCACGTTTTTGTTGTCCACTCATGGTTTGCCCAGCAAAGGCAGAAAGGAAAGTCTGGCTTACCCGATTCCAATACTTCTTGGAAAGGACGTTGAAGCAGTAGTTTGTCTCTTCCCATCCAATAATGATAATAGCAAAAGCCTTCAATGCCATATTCCCTTGCTAATGCTGCTTGTTGTTCCCTGATTTCAGGCAGGCGTAAATCGTAGAAACCAAGGTCTGCAGGTATATGGGGTTGATAATGTCCTCTGAATTGTGGTTTTGCTTTTGCAACATTTGTCCACTCAGTAAAACCTTTACCCCATGCCTCGTCGTTTTCAGGAATAGGGTGAAACTGTGGTAAATAATATGCTATAACTCTTGCTTTCATTATTTATTTTGTTTTTTAAGAGGAAACTTCTCGAGTAATGCTTCGTGATATTTCAAGTAATAATAAAGTAAAGCGAGCACAATTATGTTTAAGTTTCTTGTGTCTGAGTACGAAAACAGATACATTCCGCCTTGCGCACTTATGCAGACAGTGAAATATAAAAGTAATAGTTGGTGCAGTTTTATCTTATTATTATTTGTCTTGTTTTTCTGAAAAGAATAGATAACGAAGAAGTTGAAAACTATAAATATTATCACTGCGAAGAAAGGACCAAAGTCGATGGTGAAGTCGCCTACAAACGTCGAAAAGACTTCATCGTTTATTTTTAGTTTTGAATAGGTTTCTCGACGTTCAACATAATTCATTGAAGTCTTGGAATCTACTAACCTTTTAAATAGATTTAAAGTTCTGTCTCCATATCTAAGTCCGTTATCGTCTAAAGCATGGTTGTTGAAGTATATATTTCCTTGTCCAATATACCAGTTGATAAAAGTTGCTACTCCAGCTTTTTCAGAGCCAAAGCGACTGATGGTAATTGCTGCTACGGGCAATGTGATAATGGCTATAAATACTATTCCTATTTTCTTTATCACCTTATTAAGTCTTTTTGAAAGGTATTGCTTGAATAGGAAATATCCACAGATTATGGTTAGAAAAGCTAAGGCAACTCCACTTCTTTGCCCTCGCATAACAGGCATAATTAAGTTAATAACATTTGCAAAGAGTAAGCCATAGATGATTTTATGGTTTTTCTTACTCATTGTCATAAAGTAGAACAACAGAAAAATACTAATGTCAGAGAAAGAGTTAAAGAGGATTGCAGGTATATTGCGAATAGCTCCACCTACGTTCGAGGCATTGTCTATTTGTTCCATATAGGCTTTTTTTCCAGCTTCAGCATCTGTAAATATAGACATTAACCCATTACGGAAATCAGACACGATGCCTGGTAGGTTCAAAATAGCAACGACAATGATAATGGTTGCTATTATTCGTAAGATGTTTGACTGCGGGTATTCTATGCTGTCAGTTGAATTGTTATGGTGGTAGATAGCTGGTGTCAGTGCTATTATCATCATCACGTATAAATATAAATAAGGGAAAAGCGTTAATGGCTCATAGTTTGTAAGTTGTGGAATGGAATCATCGTTAATCGTCATAATCGAAAAGACTGCGTAGATGATATACATTACAATGATAAAGCTACCAGCGTCAAAGTTCTTATTTTTGCGTTGATACCAAATCAAGGTTATTACCCATAGTAGTATGAGAAATGCAGATAGTATATAATTACTTTCAATTACCGACATAAGCGTTTTGTTATAAACGAATTAACATAACTATATAGAACCTTCTTCTCTGACTTGTTAGTTCCTAACAATAATGCAAATACAATAAAGAAAGTAGGAGAATACAGGAAAATAAAAAGTATTCGTAGAATGTTGCTGTCAATGTTTTGTTGTAGCAAGTAACTACTTCCAACTCCCAATGTCAATATTATTACTCCAGGAATAATTAAAGTTGTAATATAAGAGCTTATAGAGAACCGATGATAATATTTGCGTAAACAAAATAGTCTTATAATATGTGCAAGTGCTGATACGCCTATCATTGAGATAAGAGCAAAATAAGATGGTAAATGCAGTGTAAAGAAAATCCACGAAATGGGTAAGCACAGAAGAGTCATACTCTCTACTTTTAAGTGGTATTCTTTAACTTTTCCTGTTGCTTGAATAATCGTCGTAATTGGATTATTCATAGATAAGCACACTATATAAATAATGATGAGGCGGGCAAATAAAATGAAGTTGTCATCTGTAATATTCAACCACCAATTCAAAATGTTTGGCATTTCTAAGATAATGGGGGTGCCAATAGCTAAAAGAGCATAGAGTATAAGTTTGTTGCCAACAGAAAAGAGCTTGTTAAGGTAGCTGAAGTTTTCTTCAGCATATGCTTTTATCATTGCTGGGCGCAAAGGAATGATAATACTATTGCACAATGCTCCAAAAGCATTATTAATTTGTAAAGCGACACCAAATGCAGCATTTATTGTTGCACCAAAGAATATATTCAGCAAGATAATATTTCCTTGCTGCATTCCGATATTAGCAACATTGCCAAATAATGTCCAACCAGAGAAAGAAAGTAACTCTTTATATAGTTTTCGGTCAGTGGTTTTGTGGTAATGACATTCTTTATAGTGTGCTTTTCCATACCACATATATATCGTGAAAATAATGATACTGCTAATTAACAGGCACATACCATAAAAAGAAAGATTATCTATCATAAACTTTCCAATAAGTATGGCTGCTCCTAATCTAAGTAAACATTCGACAGTGGATACGACAGCGTAGACGCCTATATCTTCGTGAGCAAAGATAGCCGCAGTATATGGAATTTGAAATAAAGAAAAAATAAATGTGAATATGGTAAATTGATACAACCATATAACAGCAGTCATTCTTGCGGCAGGTATTACTAATTGAGTATTAACAAACCACAAGCCGACAGTTTCAAATATAAAAATAATAATAAGAGACAGTATTGCAATAATATTAATGCACGATGAATAAATCTCTGTTTGCTTTTGAGTATCATTTTTCCCAATATAAAAAGAGAAAAATCTTTGGATAGAGAGTGAGAGCACACCTGTTAAAAAAGACGCAACTGTTACCACACCCGCTATTGTATTGAAAATGCCATAATCTTCAACACCTAATCCTTTTATAATGACACGTACAATATAAAGGTTAAGAAATGTAATAACTAACATACGAACAAACAAAAATAGTGTGTTCGATGCTATGTTTTTTGTTTTTGCTGATTCTTTTATATCGGGCATATTAAAGTTAATGCAGTATGTCCCTTATGACGTAAACTGACAATATGATAAAAGCAGATATAAACATTTCGAGAACGAATAACATTCTTTTAGGCCCTGAAGGTTTTACAGGAACTTCTGCGCCTTGGATAGTTGTAAAGACAGGAGTATGCTCTTGCAGTTTCGCATCGGCAGCTTTAAGTTGCGCCATAAGAGTGGTGTAAGTATTGTATTTCAGCTGCATATCATTTTCCAAATCGTTCTGCTTTAGTTTTACACTTTCCAACACAACATCTATGTCGGCATCACTTATTTGCCCATATTCCTTACGAACCTTTTCGTATTCTTTCTTAGCTTGATTTACAAGGCTTTGATAATGATTGACATCATTCCTTAGCTTCTTCGTTCTATATTCAATAATGTATTTTTGTAGTTGTGTTCTTGTAGCATCTGCAAGCATTTTAGCTACCATTGGGTCTTGCGCTACTGTAGCAATGCTTATGATACCTGTTTTTTTATCAGTGCTTATTTTAATATTATCTCTCATTCCTTTTACAAGGTCATTATCAATCTTTGACAACTGGTAAGGGTTGAATTTTTCAGGAGCAAAGTTTGCTGTATTTTTAGGCGATAGTTTTTGTAATGCCGATATATAAGCTTTCTCCCACCATGTTATTTTTGTGTGGTGTTTTAGATAATCATAATAATTCGTATTGATTTTTTTATCAATAGTTTGTATGTTCACTTTGAATAATGCAGTCGCAAAGCCATTATCATTCATTAGGTCAGGATAAATCAAAGGAGAAATAGCATCGGCACTTTTTCCTGTTGGCAAATCGAAACCAAATGAAGAGGCAATATCTCCCAAAGCACCAACATCCATAGAAGGACTTGCTTCTGGTGCCATAGCAGTTTCACTTTTGTATGTTCTTGGTACACAAAGAATGATATAAGATGATAATGCAATAACGATTGGGAGCGTTATAAAGAATAGTTTTTTATGTTCTCCGATTCTTTTAAACACCAACCGTAAATCTATTTGTTTTACATTTTCTTCGTTTTCCATTAATTTGATACTTTTAATATGGTAGTATTATTAGTCTTTGAAACTAATCTATCTATTTTATCATGTGCTCTTTTGATAAGGAAACTTGCATACAAGTACATCTTTAAAAGACATACTTGTATGTAGATACGATTTATTAATATCGTTTTTCCTCTTCATTATACATTTACTTTCTATTTCAAGATGTTGGCAAGTGTAGCCAGCACGGCTGCCATACTTGATGTACTTGAACCGATAGTCATAAGTTCGGCGAGGCTCATCTTAGCGCGCGACTTGCTTGGAACAATGATTTCACAACCAGGTCTAACCTTCGCATTGTGTCCAACTTTTGCAAGTGTACCATTCATATATAATATATAGGTGCGGCTTTTCTTTGCGTCAGAAGAGAAACCACCTGCTTGGTCAATGTAGTAGGCTACGTTTTTACCTTCACGGTAGCTTACAGTGTTTGGATACATTACTGCACCATTGATTTTCACAGTACCATTGTATTGTGGAATGATAATGCGGTCGCCCTCTCGAAGAATAAGGTCAGCATCGCTGCCTGGTGCTGCCAATGCTTTGTCTAATTCAATTCCAACAGGGTAGCTTTCTGGAATTTCAAACTTCTTCAGCAGTGAATCTTGCGTTTGTTGTGAAGCCTGAAGAATGCCTGCTGCATTCGAACTCTTTGCAGCAAGGTCAAGGAAACTCTTGTTTTCCTGTTCCATCTGCATCTTATAAACAGCCTCCATACGCATTTTCTCTATCTTGTTAGGTTTGCGTTCCAATCTTGCTCCTTGTATATAAGCTAAGTCTGTTGCGCCACCTGCAGCTTTGAATATGTCTGTCAAGCGAGTGTTGCGCCCTGTAAGCGAGTAGTTTCCTTCAAATAGCACTTCACCTTCAATGCTTACATTCTGTTGTTTTGTTGTACCAGGGCTCTTGCGTACAAATACTTGGTCGAAAGGTGCAAGGATAAATCCTGGTTGTCCATCAATGACAAAACCATCTTTCAAACTGAATGTGAAACTTTGAGCAATGATAGAGTCAGACACCGTTGCCTGTGGATTCACAAATCTTCTCGAAACATCAACTCTTACCGTGGATGCTGTTTGTTTTAATCCACCTGCCTGCAAAATGAAGTCTTCAAGTGTTTCGTTATCAGCATATTTATACTTGCCTGGATATTGCACTTCTCCATAAATGGTTAGTATCTGCTCTTCTTGTACGTCGGTTCGTGTAGGCACAAACAATACATCTTCATTCTGCAAAGGAATGTCGGCAACCTTTCCAAGTAAAATGCCTTCTACGTCTACCGAAACTACTTCCAACGTGCGGTCTGCTTTCATACGGTGCATTACAGCGTGCGGTCCGAAGGCAACTTCTGTAAGACCTTCTGCTGCTTCTACCAATGCACGTACACTGTTAATCTGTCCGCCTACTTCGTACATTCCAGGACGGAATACAGCTCCTTTTATTTCAACCATATTCTCGTAGCGTGGTATAACAGAATCAACGCTGATAGAGTCTTCGTCAGAAAGTCTGAAACGGTTCATATCGAACTCGTTTACATTATATATAGAGTATTGGCGACCTGTTTTTCTTCTTACACGAACAGATTTCGTGTAGGCATCGCCAGCAAAGCCGCCTGCATAGTTAATGAGCGCACCAAGACTTTCGTTACGCTTCATTTCATAATACATTGGGCGTTTCACCTTGCCACTAACATTTACAAGTACTTCGTAGGCATCAACGGCTATAACGTCATTGTCTGCCAATCGAACGTTGCCCGTTAGTTTTCCGCGTTTCAAGAAATCGTAAACATCGACTGTGCTTATAAGACGTCCCTGTCTGTAAACCTTAATATTACGGAGTGTACCAAGGTCGGTGATACCTCCTGCCATATACAACGCATTGAACACGGTTGTGAAAGCTGATAGCGTGTAAGTTCCTGGTGCTTTTACTTCGCCTACCACGTTCACCATTATGGTGTGGGTTTGCCCTACTGAAAGTCTAATCTTGGAATTGCTGTAACGTTTGCCTAATTTTGCCCTGATTCTTTCATTGGCTTGCTTTACGGTGAGTCCACTCACTTGGATAGGTCCAAAGCCGTCTAATGTAACAATTCCATCTGGTGCGACAGTTGTTTCATACGACTTTTGCGATGCTCCATAAATATCGATAAATACAGCATCGCCTGGTCCCAAACGATAGTTTGCAGGGAGTGCCATATTCATATTAGGTTCGAACGACAAGTTCTTATTGTTGAAAATATTGCGTCCCCAAACTTGCTTCTTCTTTTTCTTCATCTGCTTCACAAGGTTCTTATACATTGTGGCAGTGTCTTGTGGCAACCAGTCGTTCATTTCCTCTTGTATCAAAAGGAAATCTCCGTCTTCTTCATCGTATGTGTTTGGGTAATCAGATTCAGAATCCAAACGCTTGTTTGAATATTTGTTGGCTTCATTTTCCGAGTCTTCGTAGTCTTGCATTGTCTTTTCTGCAATCTTCTTTTTGTTCATTCCCGGACGTTGCTGTCCATTGTTTTTCCTACTTCGCTCAGTATTGCTTTCCTTACTTGATGCAGCACCTAATGAAGAGTTGCCTTTCTTCATCTTCTCGTATGTATCTCTAACTCTTCTAATTTGAGAAATGTCTACACCGTTTTGCATCAGTTTTGTAACAATCTGTGTCTGCGATGTTCCCTTGTTATGCTCTTTTACAATAAACTCCATAACCTGCGTATCGGTCATACCCGATTGTGCATAAACGCTTAGAGCACTTAGCATAACAAAGAGTAAAAGGACGTATCTTTTCATATTCATTTAAAATTTCTTTCCACTTACGATGTTTATAAATGTTTTAATGATAATTTTGAAATCGAGCCATAGCGAACGTCTTTCAAAGTAGCTTATATCCATTTCGAGACGTCGTAGCATCTTTTCCATTGTATCAGTATATCCGTTATAGAGCGTTGCCTCCGAAGTTAGCCCTGGTCTCATTTTATAAATGACAGGGTAGAGGTCGGTATGCTCCATAATCTTATCTATAAAGTATTTGCGTTCGGGTCGTGGACCTACTAACGACATATCGCCACGCAACACATTCCATAATTGGGGCAGTTCGTCGAGATGGTGCCCACGAAGAAATTGCTCAAGTGGCGTAGAGTTCTTGCAATTTGTTTTTGCTACTAATTGCGGCTTTTCTTCCTCCACGATACTGCTCATCGTGCGGAATTTAAGTATGACGAATGGTTCTCCCTTATATCCAATGCGTGTTTGTCGAAAGAATACAGGACCATTTCCTTGGCATTTCATCAAGACAGAAATAATGGCAAAAATAGGCGAAAGCAAGATTAACCCAAGTGCAGCCATAGTAAAATCTGAGGCTCTTTTTACGCCTCGCTGTATGCTACCCATGGCATCGGTATGTGTTGCTTTACTCATTGTCTACTCGGTTCTTATTACTGTCTTTTTAAAGTCTTTCTGAATGCCTGACCTATGGTCTGAACATCAGAAAGTGGACGGCTATTACATAGTGCCCACTTGTATATAAACTCCATTTTCTGAAATTTGTTGCAAAGATAATATATTTTTCTTAAATACTTTTGTTTTTGCGTATCTTTGCACCAGAAAAAACTCAGTATTGCGTAAAATAATCCATATAGATATGGACGCCTTCTTTGCTTCTGTTGAACAAAGAGACGCTCCAGAGTTAAAAGGTGTGCCGTTAGTGGTGTGCCACGACCAACCACGTAGTGTTGTTACTACGGCGAGTTACGAGGCACGAAAGTATGGAGTACGTTCGGCAATGCCGTTATCTCAGGCAAAACTGCGTTGCCCCCATCTCCTTGTTGTCGAACCGCATTTTCAGAAGTATAAAGAAGTCTCGCAACAGATTCACCGTATTTTCCACAGATATACGGATTTGGTAGAACCTATTTCGTTAGACGAGGCATTTCTCGATGTAACTCATAATAAGCTGGGAATAGAATTGGCGGTTGATTTGGCTAAAAAGGTGAAGGAAGATATATTCCGCGAAACGCATTTAACAGCCTCTGCAGGTGTGAGTTATAATAAGTTGCTGGCAAAAATAGCTTCAGACTACCGTAAACCGAATGGCATTTTCACGGTACACCCCGATAAAGCATTAGACTTTATAGCAGAACTGCCCATAAGAAAGTTTTGGGGAATTGGTCCTAAAACGGCGGCTACTATGCACAAAATGGGCATCTACAAGGGCGAGCAACTGCGTAAAGTTTCGCTTACGCATTTGGTGCAGGTATTTGGGAAAATGGGTTCTGTGCTTTTCGACTTTGCCCGTGGTATAGACAACCGCCCTATTGAGGCTTATCGTGAACGCAAGTCGGTGGGGTGCGAGCAAACTTTTTTGGAAGACTTAAATACAGAATCGAAAGTTGTAATAGCACTTTATCATATTGTTATAGAGCTGGTTGAAAGAATTAGTAAAAGTAAATTTGAAGGTCATACCTTATCTTTAAAGATAAAGTGGAACACTAAAAGTCAGATTACACGAAGCATAACAGCGGGCAAGATATTGAAAACAAAGGACGACATTCTGCCTTTAGCAAAGTATCTTTTGCATCAAACGGAATATCAGCGTCGTACTATCCGTTTGCTCGGGCTTTCCGTGAGTGGCGATGCTTCGCATAAATGGGAAGAAGGTTTCTTGGATTTCAGAGGATAATTCTTTTACTATCTGTGTTTAACGAAGTTGTTTTGCATTTGGTAAAAGTATTCTTTGAGGTAATAGCTTCTTAGGAATTACAAGCATCAAGTTGGCAATCCGATACAGACTTCAGCAAGGTTGGGTAAGCTTTTATTAAGGGAACGATTTTATCTTTTCTCACTTTCGACAGATGCTAAAAGACGATTGGTTTTGTAAAGATAATTTTAAAGAAAAACGGTAATTTCGATTTGGCGTTGCGAAAGCGGCTGTTTTGCAACGCAAAACCTACGCTTTTACCGTGCAAAAGAGCCGCTTTTGGAATACAAAACAATAGGTTTTGTAAAGCGTTGATGTATAAGCTGTTATGTAATAGTTAGATTGTTGAAAAATGTTTACAGATTTATGGCTTTCTTTTCACCTCTATATAATAGGACGTATGCAGGAAAAGTGGAGTATAAATCTAAAAGATTAGCCTAATCAGAAAGATGAGCTTATATGCTTATCCCTATTTCTGAATATCGATAGAATTTCAGACAACCGTTCATTCCATTTGCTGAATGTATTTCTCTAAATTCTCGTTGTTAAGGTTCAATCGTTTTCTGAGTCGATAGCGAAGCTTGTAAAGACCTGCTCCAGAAATGTTAAGCACCGACATAATCTCGTGCCCATCAAGTCCTGTCTTTATGAGGCATACCAATCGTTTTTCTGCTTTGGTAATGGTTGGATATTGTTTTTCTAATCGGCGACAAAAGTCGTTGTCAATTAGTTGGAACTGCTCGTCGAAGAACTGCATTCTTTTCTTCTCCTTTGGGTCGCTGAGCATTGCTAATTGTAACGACATAGATATATTTTCCTGTTGCGATTTAGCTAACTTCTCTTGCTCTGTCTGCATTTTAAGTCTTGACAGTTCTTTTTCTAATTCGGTACGCCTAAGCTTGTCTGATAATTCCTTCGCTTCAAGTTCCACAATTCGTTTACGCTGCTTGGTTCGATAATAGAGCAGAACTGCAACGCACACTATGAATACAGCAACGACGGCAACAAGTAGCAGCAGTATGCGTTGCTCTTTCATTTCTTCGCGCGCTTTAAGCTGTTCGTTTTCTATTTTGGCTTTCTCTTGTATTTGTTCTATTTTAGAAGTAGCCATTGCTCCGTTCAATGAATCCCGCATATCGTGGTATTGTGTGAAATGATTGATGAAGGACCGGTAATCCTGACGCATTGAATCGATGTGAGTCATGGCCTGTAATGCTTCCACCTGAATGTTCAATTGTCCAAAGCGTACACTTTGTTCAAGGCACTTTTGCGCATAAGTATAAATAGAATCGGTGTGCCCACGTTGCTTTGCTATGAGCAAACGACAATACATGAGCTGGGTGTGGAAGAATTTATTGGCTTGTTTATCCAAATTGTCAAGAATTGCTGAAGCTTCTTTCACCTTTCCTTGCTTGATGTATATCTCCGCCAAGTTGCTTAGGTCGGTTTGGAGAAAAACCTTGTTGGCTATGCGGTGGTCGTTGGCAATGGCATATTTCATTACTCGTTCAGCTCCTGCATAGTCTTTGCTGTGTTCCAACAAGTACACAGTCTTTGCATAGTAGTACCGATATTGCACCATTGGAGGTAGTTGTGGCACTGTGGCGTGTGCACTCTCAAGGTACTTCCACGCTTCTTTCCAAAGACCAATTCCTTCGTACAACAGGGCAAGATGAATTTGGCATGTTGCCAGACCTTCTTGATTGTGGGCTTTCTCGTAGATTATCTGTGCTTCAGAAATGCTTTTATAAGCTTTCACAAAAGAATAATTGACAATGTCCAAGTATGATTTGTTCAGCAAACTGTCAGCATACTCTCTCCTCTCTTTGTCTGTAAACGAAGAGCAACCAACATTTATAAGCGTGGCAGCCAACAATATCAGAATTGTTATTATACGTATATGATGTGCTTGAAAGGTTCTCATGGTAAGCCGTTTTTGCAACAAAGATAATGATTTTCATAGATTACGCCCTTTCTTTTAACACTTATTTGATATATTGTCTATATGATGTCTATATGCTGATTTTGCTTTTTTGCAGGAAAATACATTACTTTGCGAAATCAATGTTAATAAAATTCACATTATGAAAAAGCTAAGGTATTTAATTCTTGCAGCAGCCTTGATGATGACTCTTGGAGTTATGGGCGAAGAAGGAGTGTTATTACAACTGAAAAATGGTTCGATTGTAGGTTTTGCATTCTCAGGTAAACCCACAATGGTAATTGGTGCAACATTGGAAATTCGTGCAACCGAAACAACGGTCAGTTACGATTACAATGAAGTAAAGCGAGTATATTGGGGAGAAGTTCAGCCCAATAGTATATCTTCTACTAAAGATAACATCAATAGCGATGTGGTCTTCCGCATTAACGCCAATGGTCTGAACGTATCTGGTCTTGCCAATGGAGAATGTGTAAGTGTCTATGATACTGCAGGAAAATTGGTAACGACAGCTGTATCTACTCAAGACAATGGTACGTTGAGCTTGCCATTGAAACAGTCTGGTGGCATTTATATCGCGCGGACACAATCTGGTGTTTCTTTTAAGTTTACTCGATAAGTTTAACATCATTATTCTATTATAACTTAATTATAAACTAATAAAAATACGCAATATGAAGAAGGCATTATCTATTATCTTTGCTGCAATGCTCGCTTTGGGAGCAAACGCACAAAACACCCATGACATAGTTGTATGGCACGGAACACAGTCTCAAACAATCCAAGCTGTGGATAGCATCACGTTTGTAGAATCGAAAGTAGAGCCAACCTATGTGGATTTGGGACTCAGTGTAAAGTGGGGAACCTGCAATATCGGTGCAAAAAATCCTGAAGACTTTGGTAATTTCTACCAATGGGGAGATGTAGCAACCAAAGAAAGCTACGATTGGGATACCTACAAGTATGGCACTGACCGCACCAATTTGGAGAAATACAATGTGAAAGACGGCAAAACAGTACTTGACCCAGAAGACGATGCAGCAATAGTGAATTTGGGTGAAGGCTGGCGTATGCCTACTCCTGCAGAAATTAAAGAATTAGTAGACAACTGTACATGGGAATGGACAACTGTTAATAATGTAAAAGGTTACAAGGTAACAGCCAAAAACGGCAACTCCATCTTCCTTCCAGCAGCAGGCGTGATGTTTACCAAGAACCCTTATTATGGTGGACAGTATGGTTACTATTTGTCTAATACGCTGCGCGAAGGAGAGGAATCTTATGTTAAGATGTATGCTCAGGGATTTTCTTTCCAATCAGATAAATACCAGACAGACGACCGTATTGCACGAAACTATGGCATAACAGTTCGTCCTGTACACAAGTAAAACAGCCTATTATGATGAAAAAGTATGTTTTATCTTTCCTTCTCTTAGCAGTGGCATCAATGGCATTGGCACAGGAGAAGGTGAGTGTAAAGGTATGGAAAGGTGGAAATGCTACAACCATAGAGCAAATAGACAGTATAACCTTTCCCAATACTATGCAAGAGCCTGTTTGCGTAGACTTAGGACTGAGTGTGAAATGGGCTTCTTGCAACCTCGGTGCAGAGGCTCCAGAAGCTTATGGCAACTACTATGCTTGGGGCGAAACCAGTACTAAGGAGTATTATAATTGGGATAAGTATAAATATTGTACTCCCTTGACAATGGCAATGTCAAAGTATAATTCCACTGACAAGAAGACAATTTTAGAGGCAGAAGACGATGCTGCTACTGTTCTGTTGGGAAATAATTGGCGAATTCCAACAGCAGACGAAATGAAAGAATTAGTGGAAAAATGTACTTGGGAATGGTTGGAAGACGAAAAGAATAGACACTATGGCTATTGGGTTACAGGGCCAAACGGCAATCGTATCTTCCTGCCTGCCTCTGGTTGTATCAATGACAACGCTCCATACGCAGTAGAATTTTATGGATATTATTGGACGTCAGAAGTTGTTTCTTTCGAAAACAAGTTGGCAGTTCATTTATTTTTTAAAGAAAAATCTACCAATGGAAGTAATGTCAGCCATAGATATTATGGTTTCTCTATAAGACCAGTCAAACCGTAAGGAGGTATTAAAAGCAAAGTTTCCATTTCTGTGCCACTGCTTGAAGCGGGGGGGGGCGGAAATGGAAACTTTGTGTTTAAATACGCATTATGTACTTTCTTTTTGACTTTAATGTTCGATTAAATACAATTAGGTAAAAACTACAGATTACGTTCGGTAGAACCTTATTTTAGAGAATTGATTTCCTCTTTGTCGTTTAAGGAAAATACAGAAGAATATCATCGTTTTTGTAAAAATAATTCCCAAGAAAAACGGTAATTTCGATTTGGCATTGCGAAAGCGGCTCTTTTGCGATGCAAAA